>Ga0316187_10001122_pt1 | contig 22700 bp, 15 predicted proteins | sample CroRivburrow1_MG_FD_204927 | JGI IMG/M metagenome (GOLD analysis project Ga0316187, IMG submission 204927) | Coastal sediment microbial communities from Maine, United States - Cross River worm burrow 1 | ecosystem: Environmental > Aquatic > Marine > Coastal > Sediment | place: USA: Maine...
AGACGGGTTCCGTAACTTCTATGGCGAGGGCAACTTCCGCTCACCGGTCAATATGTTGATCGATAAAGCCAACCTGCTTGACCTGACGGTACCGGAGATGACCGTGCTGGTCGGCGGCATGCGAGTGCTGGATGCCAATACCGGCGATGTCGAGCTTGGAGTATTCACCGATCGTCCCGGCACTCTGAGCAACGACTTCTTCGTAAACCTGCTCGACATGTCCACCAAGTGGACCAGGTCCGAGACCGCGACAGGCATTTATGAAGGGCGTGACCGTAAGACGATGGAACTCAAGTGGAGCGCCACGCCGGTTGACCTGGTGTTTGGATCGTCTGCCGAACTGCGGGCCATCGCAGAGGTCTACGCGGCCAACGACGGCCAGCAGAAGTTCATCTCTGATTTTGCCAGGGCCTGGACCAAGGTGATGAATCTCGACCGCTTCGATGTTGATTCCTCTGCACAGACTATCGCAGTGGAACGCCTGGAGAACGCCGAGACCAGAACAGCCCCTTAGGGCCCCGGTGAGCAGACCGTAAAAGTTCTAAACCGGTAAATGGAAAAGGCGGCGCACCGGGCGCCGCCTTTTTTATGCTGAACGTGCCCTGTTCGCCATCAGTCTTCCAGCACCGCGTATACAAATGGAGACCAGAAAGATTGATCCAGCTGAGATTCAACGCTCGCTTCGATATCAACTTTCACCGCCAACTGATATGTTTTTCCTTGCTTTATTGTCAACTTCAGGTCCTTGCTGAATCGCTTTTCATGCGGGTTCTCAACCAGGTCGGGGGACCATTCGATATCAAGTAATGGGCTGACTGTAACGGTATGCTCGCCGCTGCTCAGAGAGTAGCGGACTGCTTCAGTGACTGTTGCGCCATCGATCCGTTCAATTCTGGCTTTGTACACGTGCTCGGAGGACAGGGCGTAGGGGATGCTCATCAACCAGGCATCGGCGGATGCTGCTGTCGACAGTGACAGGCTGATTAACAGGACCATGAATCGTTTGCCGGGCATCTTACCCGCTATTGTAAAACAAAAACCCCAGGCCGAAACCCGGGGCTAGTGTCCCCTTGCACAAGTTTAACTCTGAGAAATCATTGACAGCGACGCCAGTAGGAGTAGGAGTAACCATCCTGCGACCGTCCATCCGGCCAACATTGTCAGGCTCGCTTTGAATAGATTGATCATTGCAGTTTTCATGGTTGTACTTTAAGCCTCCGTGTCTTGTGGCGCTTGTCCTGTTCAGTCAATCATTTGACTGTGCGCTGTCTGAATTTCCGCCGGTACTTTCAAAAACGTACCGCATGCTTCTTTTGTGCTTACCTGAACGCTCCAGGCGCGGTGTTCGCAAATTGTCGCAATTTGCAGGTGGCGATAATTCAGTAGTACAACCATGTACATGCATAAAACATGCCATATTGGAAAGAATCTTAATATTTCTATGAATATCAGTTATGTAGGATTTTTTACTGATAAATCAGTAGAGCAGATAGAGGCCTGGTGTGACTATGGCTGTCATGAAAATGACATTTTTTGTCGGGTGGGAGGCGGAAGAATTCTCAGGCCATGCTGCCCAATTGATAAATCAACAGGGCGCCGGTGTACCCGATCACGGTCATGTAGGTCCATGCAAAAAGCGGCCAGCGCCAGCTGTTGGTCTCCCGCCTGATGGTTGCAATGGTGGCGGCACACTGCAGGCACCAGGCATAAAACAACAACAGGCCAAGTACCATCGGTACCGTGAAAATAGGGCTACCGTCCGGCCAGCTGGCTGAGCGGAGCTTGGCCGTCAGGCTGGCTTCTTCGGCTTCCTCACCCACTGCGTAGATGGTCCCCATGACCGCCACAACGACCTCGCGAGCAGGAAAGCCGGCAATCACCGCGGCGGAAACCCGCCAATCCCAGCCCAGCGGCAGAAATACCGGTTCCACCATTTTTCCGGCGCGGCCCAGAAAACTCTGTTCCAGCTGAGCGGCAGCGGCCTCGTTCTCAAGCCTGAGGATGGCCTGCTCCAGCCGGTCCCCGTTGTAATTTGCTTCGGCCTGCGTGACAGCCGCCTGGAGATCGGCAGGAATCACTTCGGAACGGGGAAAGTATGCCAGCGCCCATACAATGATGGCGACGGCGAAGATGACCGTGCCGGCGCGCTTGAGAAAGATCCGTGCGCGATCGTACAGCTTGATCAGCACGGTTTGCAGGTTAGGCCGGCGAAATTCCGGCAGGGCCAGCGCGAAGTGTGGCTTGGGTCCCCGCAGCGCCGAACGTTTCATGATCCAGGCGGTGACCAGGCCGCCGACTATGCCCAGCAGGTAGAGGCCCAGCAGGACCAGTCCCTGCAGGTTGAACCAGCCGACGGATTGGTCGGGGACGAATGCGGCGATCAGCAACGCATAAACCGGCAGCCTGGCCGAGCATGTCATGAAGGGCGCGGCCAGGATGGTCGCGATGCGGTCACGTCGGTTGGGAATGACCCTGGTCGCCATGATCGCAGGCACGGCGCAAGCGAAACTCGACAGCATCGGGATTACGGACTGGCCGGACAGGCCCACGGTCCGCATGACACGGTCCATCAGGAACGCGGCCCTGGCCAGAAAGCCGGAATCTTCGAGAATGATGATGAACAGGAACAGGATCAGGATCTGCGGCAGAAAAATAATGACGCTGCCAACCCCGGCGATCACGCCATCGGTCAGGAAACTGGAGAGTGCGCCAGCCGGCAGAACACCGCTGACCTGGTCTGATAAAAACGAGGCGCCCAGATCAATAGCTTCCATCATTGGTGTGGCCCAGGAAAATACTGCCTGGAACACCAGCGCCATGACCGCAAAAAACAGCACGGTGGCGGGCCACGGCTGATTCAGCCACCTGATTCCACGGCTTCCGAAACGTTCAATCAGCGGTGCCTGATGCTGGGATTCCTGCAAAACACCATGCACCCATCGGTAGCGGTGACGCGCCTCGCAGGCTTGTGGCGGTTCTTCTCCAAACAGGTTTTCCCGGACACTTTCGATCACTTCGCCGCCGACGAGTTGTTCCAGCCGTTCTGCTCGTTTGCCGCCAGGGTGGATCAGCGCCTGGATCACGTCGATCCTCGGTAACTGGCCCTCGCAGCGGTTTGCCAGTTCATTCGCGGTACTGCTCAATTCCGGCCAGGACTCGGGTATGTCAGGGTGGGCCGCTGCGGTGATGGTTTCCAGGGCTGTTTTCAGATGATCCAGGCCCCGGCCGGTGGTTGCGACCACGGGATAGATCTTGATGCCGCCCAGGTGGCGCTGCAGGACTTCAATGGAGATGTCGATGCCGCTGGATGTCGCTACGTCGGTCATCGTCATGGCCACGACCATCGGTAATTGCATTTCCATCAACTGCTGAAGCAGGTAGAGCCCCTGGTACAGGTGAGTTGCATCCAGCACGACCAGCAGCCCGTCGGGGCTGGGCGTGCCTGCAACCCGTCCGAGGATGACATCGACCGCGATCCGCTCATCCGCCGAAAAACCACCCAGGCAGTAAATCCCGGGCAAGTCCACCAGTTCCAGTGCACTGTCGTTCAGTTGCACGGTGCCGGAGTGCTTCTCGACGGTGACGCCCGGGTAATTGCCGGTGGTCTGGCGCAGGCCGGTCAGGCGATTGAACAGGGTGCTTTTGCCGGAATTGGGGTTGCCGATGACCGCAATAGTCGCGGACGCCCGCCGGTTGATAGTGATGTTTTCGACCGGGACGTAGGTCGTTTGAACTTCAGACATTCTGTGTGATCGGAGAAATCCGGAAGCAGCCTGCCTGCTGTTTGCGAATCGAGATGGCCGCCCCATGGACTGAGACTTCCATCGGATCACCACCGATCGCGGAGTTCTCGTACTGCACTTCTGCTCCTTCGATCAATCCAAGCACCATCAGGCGCACGACGCCTGGTTGCCTGGCGTCAATTTCATCGATGCGGGCAGATTGGCCCGGGCTTAGTTCTCTGAGTGTCATGCTTTAGCTTCTAATTGAGAATGATTTTCATTTAGAGGTAATTTTAGAGGAAAAAGGCCTGCCCGTATATAGACCCAGATCAAGTAAAGGCCGTTAAATCCACGCGCCGCCTTTCAATACCTGGGCACAGGCATTTGGAACAAAATGATAGAGCCACTGGTTCAGCGTTGGGGCCTCGATAATGGCAAGATCAGCGTCGAACCCAGCCAGCAGTGATCCTTTTTTATGCTGCAGCGAGACAGCCCGCGCCGCCACCGTGGTGGCGCCATTGAGCACTTCCTGCGGCGTCATACCCTGGTTGACACACGCCAGGGTCATGGCCAGCGGCAAGTGGTAACTCGGCGCTGATCCGGGGTTGAAATCGGTGGCCACGGCAACCGGCACACCGGCCTGTAATAATTTCCTGGCTGGCAGGTAAGGCTCAGCCAGGTACAGGGACGCCAGTGGCAGGCTGACGGCAACCGTGGCGCTGGCGGCCAGGGCTGCAATACCTGCGTCACTGATGTACTCCAGGTGTTCGGCGGAAACGGCCCCCAGTTCAGCGGCCAGCAGGGCACCTCCGCCGTCGGCAAGCTGGTCTGCATGCACTTTTGCCTGCAGCCCGTGTGTTATCGCCGTTTGCAGTATCCTTCGTGCCTCTTCAACGGTATAGGCGCCTGTTTCGACAAAGACGTCGCAGAACCGGGCCAGCCGCTGTTCCGCGATCTTGGGGATGAGTTCGTTGCACAGCAGGCGGATGTAGTCGTCCCGTTTTTCCCGGTATTCGGGGGGTACGATATGTGCTCCAAGAAAAGTGGCTACCAGGTCTACCGGATGGGTCCGGTCCAGTTCCCGGTAAACCTCCAGCTGTTTCAGTTCGTTGTCGTAATCGAGGCCGTAGCCGCTCTTGCATTCCACGGTTGTCACGCCCAACGCCAGCATGGCGTCGAGTACCTTTGCCGCTTTGTTTTCCAGCTCGGCTGCGCTGGTGGAACGGGTAGCCGCCACGGTACTGGCAATACCCCCTCCGCCAGCCGCGATGTCCTGGTAGCTGGCGCCTTCGATGCGCCACTGGAACTCATCGCCACGCCAGCCCCCGAAGCAAAGGTGGGTATGGCAATCAACCAGGCCGGGAATGACCAGGCGGTTGCCGCCGTCGATGGTCGGCTCATTCGCATATTCCGCCGGCAGCTCAGGTTCCGGTCCCACCCAGCAGATCGTGTCGCCACGCCAGGCAACAGCAGCGTTATTGATCAGGCCGGCGTCTTGCTGTGAATGGCCCGGGGGACAGCTGGCAAGCTGCGAAATATTGAGCAGAACCGGCATCAGGCCAGTGATCCGATGCCGGCTTCAACACCCATGGCCAGTTCACCGCGCCGCAGAATTTTGGCGCACAGGTCCAGGTCGTTGCGCACCTCGTAATCTTTTTGTGCATGCGAAATCTGGCTGCGCAGCAACTCGTGGGCGATCAACACGCCCCGGCCGGGTTTCAGCGGGGCGCGGAAATCCAGTGCCTGGGCAGCAGTCAGGAACTCGACCGCAAGCACCCGTTCAACGTTACGCAGCACCGACAGCAGTTTCAGTGCGCTGATCGATCCCATGCTGACATGATCTTCCTGGCCCATGCTGGTGGGAATGGAGTCAACACTGGCGGGGTGGCAAAGAATCTTGTTTTCCGAAACCAGGGCCGCCGCTGTGTACTGGGGCATCATGAAGCCGGAATTGACCCCGGTGTCTTTCATCAGGAGCTTGGGCAAGCCGTCATGCCCTTCCAGCAGGAGGTAGGTCCGCCGCTCAGAAATGCTGGCCAGTTCCGCCAGCGCGATCGCGGCAAAATCCATCGCCAGCGCCAATGGCTGGCCATGAAAGTTACCACCGGAGATGATGTCGCCATTATCAAACACGAGCGGATTGTCGGTTACAGAATTAAGTTCTGTTTCAATGGAACTGACCGCGAACGCCAGCGCATCGCGGCTGGCGCCATGCACCTGGGGTACGCAGCGCAGGCAGTAAGGATCCTGTACGCGGCCGCAATCACGGTGTGAATCCATGATTTCACTTTCGGCCAACAGTTTCCGTACGTTGCCTGCTACCGTGATTTGCCCCGGATGGGGGCGTATGTTGTGAATGCGGGGGTCAAACGGGACAGCGCTGCCCTGGAGCGCTTCCAGGCTCATCGTAGCGAGTATGTCAGCTTCTTTTTGCAACACCAGGGCACGCTCGAGCACATAAGCGCCGTACGCGGTCATCAGCTGGGTGCCATTGATCAGCGCGAGGCCATCTTTTTCCTTCAGTTGCACCGCCTCGATGCCCCGCAGATCCATCGCGGTTGCGGCAGCCATCTTGCCGCTCTCTGTTTCGTTCCAGACTTCGCCGCGGCCAATCAACGGCAGGCACATATGCGCCAACGGAGCCAGGTCGCCGGAAGCGCCTACACTGCCGCGGCTGGGCACCCAGGGGGTCAGGTCCGACTCATCGAAGGCCAGCAACTGCCTGAACGTGGACCGCGAGATACCGGACTGGCCCAGTCCCAGTGCATGGATTTTCAATTGCAGCATCAGGCGCGTGATATTGGCCGGAACCGGATCACCGACTCCGCAGGCATGGCTCAGCAGGATGTTTTGCTGCAGTTCCGCCAGTTGCTCTTTGTCAATCCGCTTGTTGGCGAGAACGCCAAAGCCTGTGTTGATTCCGTAGTGCGCCAACCCGTCGCCGAGGGCAGCGACGACATGCTCCCGGCTACGGTCAACGGCGTCATGGCCAGCCCGCAGGGTTGCCATGCTGGAGGCCAGGTCGGCATACAGTGTCTTTACCCGGATCATGTCATCAGCCGTTGACCATGGGCAGGTCGACGCCTCTTTCCGCGGCGGTTTCCACGGCGATGTCGTAACCGGCGTCAGCGTGCCTCATAACACCGGTTCCCGGGTCAGCCGTCAGGACCCGCTCCAGTCTGCGGTCTGCTGTTTCCGTGCCATCCGCAACGCACACCATGCCGGCATGCAGCGAATAGCCGATGCCAACACCTCCGCCATGATGGATCGATACCCAGCTGGCCCCGCAGGCCGTATTCAGCATGGCGTTCAACAAGGGCCAATCGGCAATGGCATCCGAACCGTCCAGCATGGACTCGGTCTCGCGGTTGGGTGAAGCGACCGAGCCGGTATCCAGGTGGTCTCGACCAATCACCAGCGGAGCGCTCACTTTTCCGTTTTTGACCAGCCAGTTGAATTTAAGGCCAGCCTCCGCGCGTTCACCGTACTCCAGCCAGCATATTCGCGAAGGCAGTCCCTGGAACTGAACCTTTTCCTGTGCCTTGTGGATCCAGCGGTGCAGGGCTTCCTTGTGTGGGAACAGCTCCAGGATGGCATCATCCGTTGCCTTGATGTCGGCAGGATCACCGCTCAGCGCAGCCCATCTGAAGGGACCGGCGCCCTTGCAGAACAGTGGGCGGATATAGGCCGGTACGAATCCCGGGTAGTCGAAAGCCTGCGGCATGTTCCGGTGGTCAGCGACCTGTCCCCGCAGGTTGTTGCCATAGTCAAAGCAGATCGAACCCTTGTTCTTCAGATCGAGGATGGCCTGCACGTGCACGACCATGGAATCGAGTACTTCGTTATCGTATTTTTCCGGATCAGACTCGCGCAGGTTGTCAGCCGCTTCGAGTGAATAGCCGGCAGGGATGTAGCCAAACCTGAGATCATGTGCGGACGTCTGATCAGTGATGACGTCGGGCACGATGCCCCGCCGTTCAATCTCGGGAAGAACCTCAGCGATATTACCCAGCAGGCCCACCGAGTAGCCGCCCTGCGCCCGGTCAAGAAGTTCCAGCGCTTCATCCAGGTTGTCGGACATGACATCGCAGTAGCCGGTGTCTACCCGCCGCTGAATACGCCAGGGATCAACCTCCACGGCCAGGCACAGGCCATCGTTCATGGTGACCGCAAGGGGTTGGGCGCCGCCCATACCGCCCAGGCCGGCGGTCACCACCAGCCTGCCTGCCATGCTGCCACCAAAATGCTGATTCGCACATTCAGCGAACGTTTCGTAAGTCCCCTGCACGATGCCCTGTGAACCGATGTAGATCCACGACCCGGCGGTCATCTGTCCATACATCGTCAGGCCCTTGTCCTCCAGGTCCCTGAATACATCCCAGTTGCCCCAGCGCGGCACCAGGTTCGAATTTGCAATCAGCACGCGGGGCGCTTCGTCATGAGTTCGAAAAACCCCCACCGGCTTGCCGCTCTGGATCAACAGCGTTTCGTCGTTTTTCAGTCTCGTCAGGGTTTGAATGATACGGTCATAGCATTCCCAGTTGCGTGCGGCCTTGCCGGTGCCGCCATAGACAATCAGTTCATCCGGTTTTTCCGCCACATTCGGATCAAGGTTGTTCATCAGCATGCGCATCGCTGCCTCCTGGTGCCACCCGACACAGCTGATGGAAGATCCGGTGGGGGCATGAATGGGGGAGCGGCCTGCAGCCTTGTAATTTTGCGGATTTACACTCATTATCGTGCCTTGGAGTCCGTGAACTGAAGGACTTTTTATTATAAAGGAACCCGGCTTGATCAGCCGGGTCTTTATTATCTGAGGCTGAAGCTTTTCATTGAGCGAATGAGAAACTAAGAGGATCGGAATGTGGCAGTAATTTTCAAACCCAGGGCCTGGTTTTTACTGGTCGCCCTGGCATGCGCAGGATTAATGGGCTTCGCGCTGTACAAGCAGCACATGGACTTTGTCGATCCGTGTCCGCTTTGTGTTTTTCAGCGCATCGCGTTCATGTGCATCGGGGCGATTGCCCTGGTCGCGGCGCTACACAATCCGGCACGAGTCGGCCGCTTCGTTTATGCCGGCCTGGTTTCACTGGCGGGTCTCGCGGGCATGGGTATTGCCGGCAGACACCTCTGGTTACAGAACCTGCCGCCTGAACTGGTGCCCGATTGCGGCATGGGCCTGAACTACATGCTCGACACCATGCCCTTCTCGCGGGTTCTGGCGGAAGTTTTCCAGGGTTCCGGCGAGTGTGCCGAGGTCATGTGGACTTTCCTGGCCCTGAGCATGCCCGCCTGGACATTCGTCTGGTATGCAGGCATCACTATCGGTACTATCTGGGTCGTGGCAGCGGCTAACAAAACTAAGGTTTGACGCAAATGAATAGTGCAGCAAGTTCCGGGTCTACAGTTCCGGTGCAGGAAGTCAATCTCGCAGCAGACTGGAAGCCGGCGTCCTGGCAGAATTTCCCAGCGCTTCAACAGGCAAATTATCCGGATCCGGAGGCGCTCAATAGCGCGCTGCGGAAACTGGCGGATCTGCCACCGCTGGTCACCTCCTGGGAAATCCTGTCGCTACGCGAGCAGATCGCTGAAGCCCAGGCTGGCAAACGCTTCGTGCTGCAGGGCGGCGATTGCGCGGAAAGTTTCGAGGAGGTCTGTTCGCCGCTGATCACCAACCGGCTGAAGGTGTTGTTGCAGATGAGCCTGGCGCTGGTGCATGGCCTGCAGATGCCGGTGGTTCGGATCGGCCGGTTTGCCGGCCAGTACGCCAAGCCACGGTCTTCCGACCTGGAAACCCGTGACGGTGTCACGCTGCCCAGTTACCGCGGTGACCTGGTCAACGCGTTCGAATTCACCGAAGCATCGCGAATTCCTGATCCCGACCGTTTACTCAAGGCGCATGCGTATTCGGCGATGACGATGAATTTCGTCCGTTCGCTGGCTGACGGCGGATTTGCGGATGTGCACCACACCGAATACTGGGATCTCGGTTGGCTGGAACATTCCCCCCTTGCCGATGAATTCCATAAACTTACAGAAAGCCTGGGACAGTCGCTGCGCTTCATGGAAACCATCACCGGGCGCGACGTCGGCAGCCTCAAGCGGGTGGATTTTTTCACCTCGCACGAAGCGTTGCACCTGCACTATGAGCAGGCGCAAACCCGCCAGGTGCCGCGGCAGTGGGGTTGGTTCAACCTGGGGACCCATTTCCCATGGATCGGTATGCGGACTGCGGATCTCGACGGCGCGCATGTCGAGTATTTTCGAGGTATCAGGAATCCTCTGGGGATCAAGGTGGGTCCGGGCATGGACAAGGATTGGCTGGCCGCGCTGTTGGAAAAACTCAATCCGGGACGTGAGGCCGGGCGCATCGTGTTGATTCACCGCATGGGTGAAGCAAAGATCGAGCAGCATTTACCACCGTTGATCAAAGCGGTGCAGGACACCGGCAGCCCGGTGTTGTGGATAGCCGATCCGATGCATGGCAACACCGAATCCACTGGTGACGGCATCAAGACCCGCCGGTTCCGCAAAATCATGGGTGAAATGGACCTGGCATTCGAGATCCATCGGGACAACGATTCCCGGTTGGGTGGCGTTCACCTGGAACTGACCGGTGAGAACGTCACCGAGTGCACGGGAGGAGCGCGTGATCTGTCGGATGAAGACCTCAAACGGGATTACAAATCGACCGTCGATCCCCGCCTCAACTATGAGCAGTCACTGGAAATAGCGATGCTGATCGTGAGGAAACATCGCCAGGCGGGTTGAGGTAAGGCATGCTCAAACGCTGGTTGATCTCGCTTGTCCTGCTGGCCTGCCAATGGCCTGCCGTCGTGCCTGCCCAGGCGGGTGATCCCGCCGCTGATGCAGCGTCTGTCACTCATGAACTGGGTTTTCCTGACAGGAATAATCAATATGTGCAGGTCCGTTCCGTTTTCCAGGCGCAGGGAGATTCACTGCACCTGTATCTTCCTTCGTGGACTCCCGGTTCCTACCTGATTCGTGATTTTGCCACTAACCTGGAAAAGCTGAGGGCCAGTGACGCCGGCGGCAAGCCGTTGAATATCAGAAAACTGTCTACCCATCACTGGCAGGTCGAATCCGGCGGCGCCAGGCGCGTTACGGTCGAATATGACGTCTGGGCCGGGCGCAGGAACGTCTCTGAAAGCTGGGTCGAAGCGGAATTTGGCTTGCTGAACGGGGCGGGGATTTTCCTCTACAGCGAACAGACCAGCGGCCTGCCGCAAATTGTCCGGATTCAATTGCCTGAGGGCTGGGGTTCAATCCAGACTTCGCTGGAGAAAACAGGGACTGACGGTGAGTTCATAGCGGTGAATTACGATGAACTGGTCGACAGTCCGATACTCGCAGGCAATCCAGTCGTTTACGATTTTGAAGTGAACCGCCACCCTTACTCGCTGGTCATGCTGCGGGAAAACCCTCTCTGGGATGGTAAAAAAGCAGCCGACGACGTGGCTGAGATCGTACGGGCCCAGCAGGACTTCTGGGGCGTGAACCCGTTCGACCGGCGCTACCTGTTCCTGAACCTGTACATGGATAAGTTCGGCGGCCTGGAGCATGACCACAGTACGGTGATGATGTGCAGCCCCTGGCAGATGCGCGGGAAAACGGACTACATCAAGTGGCTGGGGCTGGTGTCACACGAATTTTTCCATTCCTGGAATGTCCGTCGAATGCGGCCGCAGGCGCTGGTCGATTACGATTACTCCGGCGAAGTGCATACACGCGAACTTTGGCTGGCCGAGGGCTTGACCAGTTATTACGACAACCTGCTGCTGTTTCGTGCGGGTTTGATCGATGTTGGCGATTATTTCGAACTCCTGGCCGAGGAGATGCGCAAGTATGAAACCACGCCGGGCCGCACCGTCAGATCGGCGGAACTGGCGTCCTTCGACACCTGGATCAAGCATTACAAAGAGGATCCCAACAAGGTCAACAGTACGGTTTCCTATTACGTCAAAGGCGGCCTTATCGGATTCGTCACCGACATGGAGATCCGCCGGGCTACCAATGGCCGGGATAGCCTGGACACGGTGATGAGAGCGATGTACTCGCAATATGGTCCTCGGGAATCGGGCCTTTCCGGCTATCCACCGGGCGCTTTCGAGCAGCAGGTGGAGTCGGTCGCTGGACCCGCCGTGCGCAAGACGGTGGAGGAAATGCTGCAGACAACCACGGACCCTCACATTGATGAGTCGCTCGCCTGGTTCGGCCTGAATCTGCAACGTACGCCATTGAACGACAATGGCGAGGACGAATCAGCAGGTATTGGCGTCAAATGGCAGGAATCCGCTGCTTCATTGTTCGCGGAATACGTTGTGCGGGGTTACCCTGCGGCAGCGGCCGGTGTTTTACCCGGCGATGAACTGCTGGCCATCAATGGCTTTCGGGTTGCGCCGGATAACTACCTGGCTCGATTTTTGAAACTGGAACAGGACGAACAGGTGGATCTGACGCTGGTACGTGACGGGCGCCTGCTGACGGTGTCGATGGTTACCGGTCCTGAAATTCCCGACAGTTACGTCATCCTGCCGGATTCCCGGATCAATAACCGGGAGAAACAGCGCATGGAGGCCTGGCTGGGGCGTGAGCTCCAGTTTCGATAATTTCCAATGGGAGAAACCCTCTAAAATACCGGGCGCCCAGGCACATTACCGCTTCCGGGGCAAACCCCGGCGCGCAGCCCATCATGGATCCGGAGATCCGGGGTCCTGTGCTATCGAGGCCTGGTGATCTTCCAGCACCTGGTACAGGGGGAAATCCACCCAGGTATCGTTCAGGTAATTGAGTTCAGGTACTTCCTCTTTAGGATCCACCAACAGGTTGTAGACGGATGGATAAGCCATGGTCCTGATCGCATAGCTGTCTTTGTCCATTTCCTTCAAAAGCAGTTTCCAGTTACGCCATTTCACGCCGAACAGCTCATTACCGATGTAAATGATGACGGACTCACGGGCGGATTTTTCCGACTTTCCCATCAGGAATTGGGACTGGTCGACCCCGTCCATGGTTCGATCATCCGGAATCCCCGCGCCAACGATTTTGGCCAGCGTTGGAAACAGATCGATCTGGTGGACAATTTCATTGGATACCTGTCTCGGGGGGATTTTCCCGGGCCAGCGGACCAGGAACGGAACCCGCAGCGAACCTTCATAGGGTGAAAACATGCCTCCTCGCCAGGGGCCGGTAAATCCGAATGACCTGGGCACACCTTCACGGCCGTTGTCGGAGGTGAAGATGAAGATGGTGTTTTCCTTCAATCCGAGCCGGTCGATCGTATCGAGGAGTTCACCCACGTAGGCATCGGTCTGCGCCAGCACGTCCGCAAAACTGCCGTTGCCGGTCTTGCCGTAATAGTCCGGGTGGGGATCGACCGGTTCATGGGTTTGCGTGTAGGAGAGAAAGGTAAAAAACGGCTGCCCGGATTTGGCTTTGCGCTTGATGAAATCAATGGCCTGGTCGGTGATGTCGCGATCGATCGTGGTGCGCTTTTTTCGATCATAAACTTCCAGTTGTTTGGGCTTTTCTCCCCGCTTCGACGACATCACGTGCGTAAAAACGGCATCTGGATGACTGCCGGGTGTAAAGCTGTTGCTGTCCGGCCAGAAGGCCCGGTCTGATGACCTGGGGATTCCAATCCATTCATCGAAGCCCTGGTCCGTGGGATAACGGCCCTCGGTATCCCCCAGGTGCCACTTGCCGAAAATAGCCGTCGCGTAGCCAGAGTCGGACAACATCTCGGCCAGGGTGATTTCCCATTTTGTGATCCCGTACCAAACGCCCCTTGGCGGACCGCCTGGCCGCTGCCGGGTGCGAATTCCGTAACGGCCGGTCATCAAAGCCGAGCGGGAAGGCGTGCACTCTGCTTCGACGTTGAAATTTGTGAGTTGGAAACCTTCGGCTGCAATGCTGTCGATCCTGGGGGTTGCGGCTCCGCGCATTACACCTCCGCCATAAACGCCGATTTCGCCATAACCGAAATTGTCCATCAGCACCAGGACGATATTGGGTTTGGCGTCATCGACGGTTGCCGCAAGGGCGATGGGAGCCGAAATGATAAAGAGCGGAAGAAGAGCCACGGCTTTGAGAAATCGCATCGTTCGAAACCTCACTTTCGGGAAAGATACCAATACACGGGCCAGGACAAGGCTACCATCGCCAAAGCATATAGTGCAGTTTCTCTCTCAGCATACGCCTGGAACAGGGTGATCACGGTCCATCCGGCCAGGCAGAAAAACGTACTGTAGGGATGACCCCACGCACGATACGGGCGGTCGCTGCCAGGTTCACGTTTGCGCAATATGATGACGCCAACGATAACCGCCAGGTAAAGAGGTATATAAAAAAAGACGGAAAGCAGCAACAGGAATTCGAATCCGCCCAGGCAGATCAGGCCGACGGAGAGAATCCATGTGATCAACACCGCGAACACCGGGTTCCCGCCTTTCCCAACCTGCTGTGCACGCTTGGTGGCAAAACCATCCACGGCCAGCGCCTGGAGAATTCGCGGCCCACCCATGTACGCCAGGTTCTGATGGCTCAGCAGTATCAGGATTGCTGCTACCACCACAATGCTGCCAGCCGTTGGAGAAATGACAAGTTCAAGCGCCTGCGCCAGCGCAAGCTCACTGCCCGCGAGGGCTGCCAGCCCCACGCTATTGACCAACGCGGTATTGATCAACATGTACAGGGCGATCACGATGATGACCCCCTTGATGCAGGACCGCGCTACAGCACCGGCGCCCCCCTTGATTTCGCCGCTGAAATAAGAAGCGAACAGCCAACCATCGTATGTGAATATGATGGTCGCAATCACCAGGCTCCAATCGCCCGGGGTGGTGTTGGTGAGACTCGACCGCCCGCCGTTGGTGTCGGACGGGGATACAAAAAATAACAACAGCGCCAGAACGATGATGACCAATGCGATGGCTGTTGTCGCAGACTGTTGAATGAAGGCGCTCAGAGCAATGCCGCGAAGCTGAAGTGCCGCGAATGCCGTGGTCACCACGATTGCCATCTCCATATGCCAGTGGGCTGCTTCAGGAAAAAGAATCGCCACGAACTCCATGATGACTACGGCCTTCAGGGCGATATCCGCCACGAAGCTCAGCCAGTCAACCCAGCCGATAACGAAGCCGGGATACGGACCAAAAGCCCGTCGAATGAGCGCATAGGTGCCGCCGGAGCGCGGCGTCATGCCAATCAATTCGGCAACGACAGCGGTGCTCAGCAAAACGAACAGTCCACCAAGCAGCCACAGCGCAAGATAAAAAAGCGGATCCGGAACGAACTCGGCGATATAGCCAGGGCCGCGCAGTATTCCCAGGCCAATGACGCCGCCAATAGTTACAGCCAGAACAAATTTACCGGGTAATGCGCGAGTCGGATTTTGTTCTGTCACTGCGATGTGTTTCCTTTCAGGAAACGGTCAAGTTAGCACATTGAATTGTGCCGGAGGAAACTGGCCGTCAATCTTCTGCCTTTTGGCGGCCGGCCCGCTTGCGCTCATGTTCCAGCAGGTGGGTCTTGCGAATTCTGATCGCTTTCGGGGTCACTTCCACCAGTTCATCGTCTTCGATAAACTCCAGGGCCTGTTCCAGCGTCAATTTCATCGGTGAGGCCAACTGCACGGCGTCGTCTTTCAGCACGGTGCGCACGTTTGTCAGTTGCTTGCCTTTCAAAGGATTCACAGTCAGGTCGTTGGCGCGGCTATGGACCCCAATGATCTGGCCCTCGTAGACGTCAACACCCGGCTCGATAATCATCCTGCCGCGGTCCTGCAGGTTGAACAGGGCATAAGCCAGCGCCTTACCGGTACCGTTGGAGATCAGCACGCCGTTGTTGCGGCGTGAAATGTCGCCGGGTTGGTGGGGTCCATAGTGGTCGAATACATGGAACATCAGGCCGGTTCCTGCGGTCAATGTCCTGAATTCAGACTGGAATCCGATCAGGCCGCGAGCCGGTATCTGGTAGTCCAGCCGCACGCGCCCTTTGCCGTCCAGCTGCATGTTCTGCAGTTCACCCCGGCGCTCCCCGAGGCGTTCCATGACAGAGCCCTGGTAGTCGCTGACCAGGTCGACCACGAGTTGCTCATACGGTTCTTCCTTACCGTGGTCGGTTTCGTGGATGATCACTTCCGGCCTCGAAATGGCCAACTCGTAGCCTTCACGGCGCATGGTTTCGATCAGAATGGAAAGGTGCAGTTCGCCGCGGCCGGATATTTTGAAGCGCTCAGGGTTTTCCGTGTCTTCCACTTTCAGGGCCACGTTATGGCTCGCCTCGCGCTGCAGCCGCTCGCGCAGTTGTCTGCTGGTCAGGTATTTGCCGTCGCGACCGGCGAAGGGTGAGTTGTTGACCCGGAAAGTCATACTGATGGTGGGCTCGTCTACCGTCAACGCGGGCAGGGCTTCCGGAGCACTGCGGTCACAGAGCGTATCGGAAATCTGCAGGTTTTCAACGCCTGTGATAGCAATGATGTCACCGGCCTGGGCGGCTGCGACTTCAATCCGGTTCAGTCCATGGAACCCCAGAACCTGCAACACCTTGGCATTGCGCTGACGGCCGTCAGGGTCGACCACGCAGATCTGCTGGTTGGCCTTAATGCTGCCACGCTCGACACGGCCGATGCCGATCACGCCGACATAGGCGCTGTAATCCAGCGAGCTGATCCGCATCTGGAAGGGGCCGTCGATGTTGACAGGTGGGGGAGCAACTTCCTTTACGATCGTCTCGAACAGCGGGCGCATATCACCGTCACGGACGTCTTCTTCCATGCCGGCATAACCCTGAAGGGCAGATGCATAGACCACCGGGAAATCAAGCTGCTCGTCACTGGCTCCGAGCTGGTCGAACAACTCGAAGGTCTGGTCCAGTACCCAATGCGGGCGGGCGCCGTCCCGGTCGATCTTGTTGATGACCACGATCGGTTTGAAGCCCATTTCGAAAGCCTTTTGCGTGACGAAGCGCGTCTGCGGCATCGGCCCGTCGACTGCATCGACCAGTAACAGGACGGAATCGACCATGCTCAGGATGCGTTCAACCTCACCGCCAAAATCAGCATGTCCTGGAGTATCGACGATATTGATATTGTATGTTGTCTCGCCGTCGTTCCAGGTAATGGCGGTATTCTTGGACAGAATCGTGATGCCCCGTTCTTTTTCCAGTTCATTGGAGTCCATCACACGTTCCGGCGTGGCGGCGCGCTCCCCCAGGGTTCCGGACTGCTGCAGCAGCTGGTCAACCAGGGTGGTCTTGCCATGGTCCACGTGGGCGATGATGGCGATGTTTCTGAGGTTTTCAATCACGGTACGGTCCTTTCCGACAGGCGCGCGCACGTTACAGGGTTTCCCCTGTAAAATCAAACACTCATTTACCTGACAGAAAAGCCGAGCCGGCCCAGAACAGCAGCCCCGGAGGCGTCTGCGCCATGCACCGTCCAGGCCTGGAAATCCCTGCGTGCAGGGTACTCCCTGCGCAGGCGATCAAATTCAGCTGCGCGCTGTTCGGGCGACAAGGGAATGAGACGGCCCATGGCCTCATCATGCAGGGGCACAAAACAGGCCGCTTCGAGTGCGGTGGTCAGCGGGTCTTCGCCGGTTGCGAGCATGAGTTCCGGCTGTTGCAGGTCGGTGACAGATGTCTTGCTGCCTGGCGCTGTGTGCGGATTGATTCCGGCCCAGTCGCAAAAAGCATGGTATACGATCCGCGTCCCGTTGCGCTTGCCATCTTCGCTGTAGCCGGCCACGTGCGGCGTTGCCACCAGGGTTCTCGATAGCAGATCACTGCTGAAGAAAGGTTCTCCGGGCCATACGTCCAGCGCGGCATGCAGCCTGCGGCTGAGCAATTCTGCCAGCAGGGCGTTGCCGTCGATCACGTCACCGCGGGCGGCATTGACCAGCAGAGCATGGTCCGTCATCTGTGCCAACTGGTCGGCGCCGATCATGCGGTAGGTCGGATAAGGCCCTTCGTCTTCCAGCGGGACATGCAGGCTGACGATATCGCAGCCGAGCGCGTCTTGCAGGGAAACCAGTCCGGCTTCGCCCTGGTCTTCCAATGGAGGATCATTGGCCAGCGTGTCCACGTCCAGTACTCGCAGCAGCCGCTGCAGGCGGGAGCCGACATTGCCGCGTCCGACAATACCCACTCGCTGCTGTTGCAGGGGGCGCCCGAGGCGCTGGCAGGCCAGCCAGATCATTGCCAGGGTATATTGGGCTGCGGAATCGGCGTTGCAGCCGGGGGCGTTGCTCCAGGCGATGCCGTTTTGGTCAAGCCATTCTATGTCCAGGTGATCGGTGCCAATGCTGGTAGTCCCTACAAAGCGAACCCGGCTATTTCCCAGCAAGTCGCGGTCTACCCGCGTCGCGGTCCGGATGATCAAGATTTCCGCGTCTTCCACGTCCGAAGCCGAAATGCTTCGTCCATCCATGAATTCAAGGTCACCGTGATTCCCGAAAGTAGTCCCCGCGCCGCGGATGTTCTGGTCTACGATGATTTTCAATCGATCAGTACCCGGCGGCCTGCCCATCCTTGCGGGATTCCGATGCACCGATGTAAACACCGTATTCGGGGTGCTTCATGATGGCCTGGTAGCCGCCATAGGGGCCGTGCGCATATTCGATGTTGTGACCCCGCTTCATCAGCTCGCGGATGACCGCGTAGTCAATGCCCGTTTCCAGGTTGGCGGTGCCGCCGTCGGTCATCGACTCACCGGTAGGCTCACTGCTTCCGCTATGGTGGATACGGGGCGCGTCGCCTGCCTCCTGCAGGCCCATCTTGAAATCGACCAGGTTGACCACGACCTGGGCATGGCCCTGCGGCTGCATGCCGCCGCCCATCAGTCCGAAACTGATCAAAGGTTTGCCGTCTTTGGTCACAAAAGCCGGGATGATGGTGTGGAACGGCAGTTTGCCCGGTTCGAAAGAATTGGGGTGGCCGGCTTGCAGGTCGAACAGCTCGCCGCGGTCCTGCAGAACGAACCCCAGGCCCGGGGGTGTCATCCCGGAACCCATGCCGCGGTAATTGCTTTGAATCAGCGAGACCATGTTGCCGTCGCTGTCGGCAGTCGTCAGGTAAATGGTGTCACCTTCGCGCAATACTTCCGGATCTCCGTGAGGGAATGTTCTGGCCGCGCGGGCCATGTCAATCAGGCCGGCCCGGGTGGCGGCATAGTCTTCAGAGACCAGCTTTACCACCGATACATCCATGTAATCCGGGTCTGCATAGAATCGGGCCCGGTCTTCGAACGCCAGTTTCTTGGCTTCCAGGAACAGGTGGATGTAATCCGCTGAACCAAAGCCCATGGAGGCGACATCGAACTGCTCCATGATGCCCAGGATTTGCAGGGCGGCGATGCCCTGGCCGTTGGGAGGAAGTTCCCAGACATCGTAGCCGCGGTAATTCACGGACACCGGTTCTACCCAGCTGCCGGAATGTGCCGCCATGTCCTCATACGAAAGGAAGCCGCCATTGGCCTGCATGTAGTCACCGATAACCTTTGCAATGCCGCCCTTGTAAAAGGCGTCACGGCCTTCTTTTGCAATAGTTTCCAGCGTGTTAGCCAGGTTCGGGTTTTTCCAGAGCTCCCCGGCGTTCGGGGCCCGGCCATCAATGGTCATCTGTTCGATAAAACCGGGGTAGGGCGCCCTGTTTTCGATTGATAAACCCCAGTAGTAAGCGATGGTTTCGTGCACCGGGTGGCCGTTCCTGGCGTAATCGATGGCCGGCTGCAGGATACGTGTCATCGGCAGCTTGCCGAAGCGATCATGCAGCATGAACCAGCCGTCAACGGCGCCCGGGACGGAGACAGGTAAGGGGCCGTAAGGAGGTATCTTGTCGATGCTGTTCTGCTCGAACCACTCCCGTGTCAGCGAACGCGGTGAGCGGCCGGAGCCATTCAGTCCGTATAGTTTTTCAGACTTCGCGTCCCACACGATCGCATAGAGGTCGCCGCCGATGCCATTGCCGGTTGGTTCCATCAGTCCCAGTGCAGCGTTGGCGGCAATGGCCGCGTCGATGGCATTCCCGCCGTTCTTCATGATGTCGAGCGCAATCTGTGTAGCCAGCGGGTGGCTGGTAGCGGCCATCGCGGTGGGCGCCATGACTTCCGAGCGGGTGGCGAACGGTTTGCCGGTGATGCGGTCAGCTGCCAAGGCGAAAACGCTCCAGGCAACCATGAAAATCAAGGCTGAAATTCTGATCAAGACGTTGCTCCCAATTATTACTGCGTGAAAAGCAGAACATTAACGATTGAAACAGGCGGTTTGTGCTCATAATCGGCTAGAATAGTACAGATTTGAATGATCCGAAGGAGTAAAACATGAAACGTCCCGTTCGAGTCGCCATAACCGGCGCTGCTGGTCAGATAGGCTACCAACTTTGCTTCAGAATTGCAGCCGGCGATATGCTTGGTCCCGACCAGCCGGTCGTGTTGCAGTTGCTTGAAATTACGCCCGCGCTGGGCGCACTTGAAGGCGTTGTCATGGAACTGCGCGACGCGGCGTTTCCCCTGTTGACGGATATCGTCGCAACTGATGACGCCGAAGTGGCCTTTCAGGACACGGATTATGCCTTGCTGGTGGGTGCACGGCCACGGGGTCCGGGCATGGAGCGCGCTGATTTGCTGTCCGCTAACGGCGCTATATTCGGCCCACAGGGTGCGGCGATGAACAAGGTCGCCAGCCGTGACATCAAGGTGCTGGTGGTCGGCAACCCGGCCAACACCAACGCCCTGATCGCCCAGTCAGCTGCTCCGGATCTCAATCCACGTAATTTCACCGCAATGACCCGCCTGGACCATAATCGCGCACTGGCACAGCTTTCAGACAAGCTGGGTGCGCACCACTCGAATCTGTCCAACATGGTGATCTGGGGTAATCATTCGTCCACGCAGTATCCCGATGTCCGCTTTGCTGAACTCAATGGCAACACCGTAGCCGCTGGTCTGGACCAGGATTGGTATCGCAATACCTTTATTCCAGACGTGCAGCAGCGCGGTGCAGCAATCATCAAGGCGCGCGGGGCATCCAGTGCGGCCTCTGCAGCTTCTGCTGCCATTGATCACATCAGGAGCTGGGCCTTGGGGACGCCGGACGGTGACTGGGTATCCATGGCTGTACCGGCCGATGGCAGCTATGGCATTGAGCCCGGCATCATCTATTCCTTCCCCTGCGTGTGCGAAAATGGCGACTACCGGATTGTGCAAGGCCTGGAGGTCGACGAGTTCAGCCGGGGCCGTATGAATGCCACCGAGGCAGAGTTGCGGGAAGAAAGGGCGGCAGTGGAAAACCTGCTTTAATCCGGAGGCCGGTCAGCCGATCGGCGAACCCGGTGGTACAGGCTCCGGCGCAAAGGTTTCGCCGGACGCCTGCGCGTCCAGGAACTTACGGATTTCATGGCGTAATGCGCTGGCCTGCCGGTCGCCTTTACGCGCCCTGGACTGCAGGTCATCGGCGATGGATATCAGCGTGGCGGTTCCTTCTCCGCGAATCACGTCACCTGCCGTGCTGTTCGAAGACAAGGCCATCAGTCCACGGATGACGCGCCACTGAACTTCAGCCAGGACGGCTGCGAAGTAGGGATTCCTGGGCTGCGGCGCATCTGTGCTGACCCCCAGCAATGAATCAAACACCACGCCGGTTCCCGGCAGGTTGGGGTCCAGCGCGTTCTGCTCAGCCAACCGGGCCAGCCTTTGTGGTTGCAATAACTCCGAGATCACCAGGTCTGCACCCGCACGAGCGGGAGACAGGTGATCAAAGCTGACGCCGGTCTGGCCGCTGAAAAACTCCCGGTCCCGGGAAAAGCCGCTGACCGGCGGAGGCACCAGGTAGCGCAGGTTTTCGGGCAGCGCCAGGCGTTCGGGACGCAGCAGGTCAATCATTGATTTGAGCGCATCCAGCTGAACCTCGGAGCTGACCGGTTCCAGCGATCCCGGATCGTCACCTTTCAGCGCCGGGTAGTAAAAGAGTCCGCCCAGCAGCTTGGCAGTGGCCTCAAGCTGGTAACGGTGCAACAGGTAGACGGGTACCAGTCGCCGCTCCATTTCGAACAGAGGCATGCCGTCGGCAATCACCGAGTCCGAAAAGTTCGCGAGCCCCGCTTGTCGGATCGCCAGTAGCTCGTCCAGTCGTTGCATCGCGTCGCTGCCGTTATCCCAGAGGTGGGCGCCGGGATGGGAACTGCCCGCAACCCTCGCGTCCTGATCATTGACAAAGGCAATTCCCTGCTGCCGGGCCTGGTCCAGGATTGCCGCCAGGCCGGTGGCTTCTTCGCCGGCAACGAACTTCTTGTATCCGTATTGAACGGCCAGGCGATCCCATGGGCTGATTCCGGTCTCGTAGGCTCTGTCCAGCCGCACTTGCCCGTTATCATCCAGGTATAAATTCGGATGCGGATAATCCATCACCGAGGCGTCTCCCGATGAAGAGGCCGCGAAATTATGATCAATGCCCAGGGTGTGCCCGACTTCGTGGGCGGATAACTGGCGCAGCCTGGCCAGGGCCATCTTCTGTGCCTCCGCTGGCCGGGACTCTGCGGATGTAAAAGGAGCGGTCAATGCTTCGGCGATCAGTTGGTCTTGCCTCACCCGCAGCGATCCCAGGCTGACATGGCCTTTCAGGATCTGCCCGGTGCGAGGGTCTGCAACGCTCATGCCATAGGACCAGCCGCGGGTCGAACGATGAACCCACTGGATCACGTTGTAGCGCACGTCCAGCGGATCAATTCCTTCGGGCAGCACGTCCACGGCAAACCCGTTTTCGAATCCGGCGGCTTCGAAAGCATCTTTCCACCAGGAGGCGCCCTCGATCAAAGCACTGCGGATGGGTTCAGGTGTGCCGTTGTCCACGTAATACTGCAGCGTTTCACCCGGTTCGAGTGCGTGCCGGTAAATCAGCCGCTTATCCATCGGCTGGCCCAGCGGTGCCGCGTAGTCGCGATATAAGAGGTCGAAATAACCAG
>Ga0316187_10001125_pt1 | contig 22680 bp, 20 predicted proteins | sample CroRivburrow1_MG_FD_204927 | JGI IMG/M metagenome (GOLD analysis project Ga0316187, IMG submission 204927) | Coastal sediment microbial communities from Maine, United States - Cross River worm burrow 1 | ecosystem: Environmental > Aquatic > Marine > Coastal > Sediment | place: USA: Maine...
TGCCCGCCGGCACATCGCCGTATCCGGCTTTCCTGCAGTTTGTGCATCGCCAGTTAGAGCAAGACTATCGTGAAGAGGATTTGCGTAGCGAAGGATTGCGTATCTTTACCACCCTTGATCCGTTCGTTCAGCACCATGCTGAAAGTACTTTGGCTTCGCGCCTTACTCGTATCGAAAAGGCGCGCAAGTTTGACGCCCATACGCTTGAAGGGGCTGTGGTGGTCAGCAGTACCCAGACCGGTGAAATACAGGCGATGGTAGGTGGGCGTGATGCACGCTATGCCGGATTTAACCGCGCCATCGACGCACGGCGCCCAATCGGTTCGCTGGTGAAGTCCCTCGTCTATTTAACTGCACTTGAAGACCCGCAGCGGTATACATTGATCACACCACTGGATGACAGTGAGTTGCTGTGGCAGCAACCGGGTGCCCCTGACTGGACACCGCAAAACTACGATCACCAGTTTCACGATCAGGTACAGTTGCGCACCGCGCTAGCAAATTCCTATAACGTTTCAACCGCACGTCTCGGCATCGAGCTCGGTGTCGAGCGTGTCCTCAACAAACTGCCCCTGTACGGCATCGACCAACAACCGCCGCCTTATGCCTCTTCGATGCTCGGTGCCTTTGGATTATCGCCTGTCGAAGTGACACAGCTCTACCAGACCTTTGCCGACGGTGGCTTTCGTACACCCTTGCGTGGCATCCGCACGGTTGTCACGGCAGATGGCATGCCGTTGCAGCGTTATCCGCTTAATGTCGAACCCGTCGCCGCACCGGCACCGGTCTATCTACTGACAGCTGCCTTGCAAGGCGTAGTGCGCGAAGGTACGGCGCGATCATTGATCAATTGGCTGCCTGCCGAAATGAATGTGGCAGGCAAAACCGGCACCACGGATGATTTGCGCGATAGCTGGTTCGCCGGATATACCGGAGACCGGGTAGCGGTAGTGTGGGTAGGCCGCGATGACAACAAGCCTATCGGACTGACCGGCTCTTCTGGTGCGCTGACCATCTGGGGCGAAATGATGAAGAGCATCCAGCCAGAACCGCTGGAGCCTGTGATCCCGGAAGAAATCGAGATGGTTAATGTTGGGCCGGTGAACGGCTTGCGCTATGACGAAGGATGTGTGGCAGGTGTGTTACTACCCTTCATCAAGGGTTCTGTACCGACAGTGACATCGCCATGCGCGGCTTCATCTGAAGACGAAGCCGCCACCAAACTTGAAACAAATCCCAAAACCAAGCAAGATTCGGGAATAATAAAATGGTTCCAGAGGTTATTCGATTGAAAAACAGATACCGTTGCTTATTCGTTTTGGTGGTGCTGCTGCTTAACGGATGCGCAGGACTAAAAATACAAGCTCCTTCCGATACGCAGCAGGTTGGTGAAAGTGCGGTCTTTGAGGCGGTGCCAAAATCCGTTATGACGGACAACCGCGCAGTCATCGCATTACTCGATCGGGCGCAGTTCGACAGCATGTCCGGCCAGCGTGAAGCAGCAGGAGCATCGCTGGAACGTGCGCTACGTATCGAACCGCGCAATCCCTGGTTATGGCTTGAACTTGCGCAAGTGCGTCTCGATCAGGGACAGTATGCTCAGGCAATTACACTAGCCCGCAAATCAAATAGTTTTGCTGGACGTCAACCTAGGGTGCAAGCCGGGAACTGGCAGGTGATTGGCCAAGCGCGCGCCGCACAGGGCAACTCGGTTGGTGCTGAACATGCATTCAGGCTTGCCGCAGAGTTCGCACAAAAGGCGAAGGAAAATCAGGATTCCCTGTTCAATTTCCAGTGAACGCACCTGAAATCACCGTTCTACTGTATGAGTCCGTTGTATAAGAAGAACGCGTATGCGCCTATTAGTCCAACGCCGACAAAACGGGGGATGCGTCCAAGCGCAGCAATCGACAGAAAGTGAATCAACCCGGCTCCCAGAATGATATAGGTGCCTGTCTGGAAAGAATCGGGAATCTGGATGGTATTAAATACAGCGAACAGGCCGATACACATTGGGATGCAGATATGCCCATCGCCAATCTGGGAACTGAGCACAATATCCTGCCTGCCGATGTAAGCGTAATACAGCGCAAGGAATGCGTTGGGCAAGACCATGAGCAAGCCGCTGAACCAACCTATCTTTGCGAAACTGAATAACGGGTTATTGGTGTTGGCCACCCACTCCACCAGTTGGTCGACGGCAAAATAGATGCAATAGGCGCTTGCAGCAATAAGCATCAGGTCGATCACGATAGACCAATGAAATGCCTTGTCTTTTCTGATGTTGTCTTTCAGCACTTCAAACACGTGCAATATCTGCCAGAAGAAAAACAGGCCAATCAGGATTATGCCGTCGTAGAAGTTAAGCTCCCCATCCTTGGCCAAAGCCCAGAGAGTTCCGGTAAACAGGAACAATGCAATCAGGGTAAAAAGCAGATTCAGCCGGTTGATAAACAGGAATTCTGCGTGCCTTTTTATCTTTTGCTTTGAATTTGTTTTTGGCAGGATGGCAGCCGTACCGAAGATCGCAGATAATCCGAGGATCAGCGTGAGGTTGGTGACATTGTTGACCAGGCTGTTTTCAATCACTGCGCCGCCATTGCTGGCAGACGTGCTCATGACGTAGGCGAAAACAAGATTCGCGAATCCTGAACAGTAAGGCATGATAAGCGTGCCAAGTACAGTCCCTTCAAAGCCTTTGCTTTCCATTGCATGCAGTCGCATGACCATTGCAGCAGTCGCTATTATGAATATTGCGAGCAGAATTAATGGCTGGGTTACATAGGTTTGGATAGTATTGATTACGATTTCACCGCTTGATAGTTTGAAAGGTCTGTAATTCAGATTACGGCAGGAATTATCCTTGCCAGTTGCTACCCGGTCAATTGCACAAAACTGCCGAAAACGGCTATTTTATAGCGTAAGAGAACTGCCGCCCTGGTTCGTTTACCTGCGCTTTAGTCTTGGCGCTTCCCGGCAGGTTTATGTAAACTGCATCTTCTCAAAACACGGATTTTTCCAATGAATGACTCTTCTACACTTATTGCTGACGACGCAGCCAAACATATCGTACGGCATTTTCAGGCTCAAGGATTTCCCGGTATAACGGAAGCGCTCATCATTCAGATACGTTTGAGAGGCGACGGAGATCGTTCAGATGTCGAGGCAGCTTTCGAAGACGCGCATGAGCAAGAAAAAATGCCTCCAGTGCAACAATATTTCGAAATCCACCCCTACGGACATTTTTCCGATTTTCGGAGTTTTGCCGAAGCAAAGTCCACCATCCATTCCGACTTTACTGTGAGCCTCCGCAGCGATATCCCCAGAGTATTCTACGATCCAGCACCCGTTGTGATTGAAGATCCACTAGCAAGCGGCACCAAATACGATGTGATCATGAAACTAAGGGATAATGTCGACGGATATGCGATCGCCATTCTCATGAACGATCCGGATGCCTCGTTTCTCGACTATATCGGCACCCATTATGGCGGCGATTGGGAAAAAATCATGGGTGAATTCGAAATCGTGAGCGCATCCCTGGGAGATGAAATTGATCTGCACTAAAGCACCTGGATGAGTAGTTTCAAAAAGTAATCCAAAGCATTCTTCTTTTGCTTTCATTGCCAGACTCAGCGAAGATAGAGCTATGCTAAAAAGTCATAGATACATCATTGGAAAAATATATCTGGTTACTGGCTTGAGTCTGTTTCTGATGGTCTGTAGCTCTTATTTTTTTGGTTTCAAGCCGCTATCCGACCGCCTGCGCACGGAACATTCCATCAAAATTGGCCACGCCATCGACTCAAATATTTGGCTGATTCAGGGCGTAATCAATAAACACAAGGACCTGTCCAAACAGAGCGCCAGCCGTACCGCCATACGGAATAAACAAATTGCTTATCTGAGTGGTGAGATCAGCCTGAAGGATTTAGTGGCATTTTCCGCACCCAAGCTCGCTGATGCTATGCTGGCCAACCAAGAGATAATAGGCATCAGCCGATTTGATACGAAAGGCGAATTACTGTTCAGTGTTGGCGAGAAGCTTCCAGAAGGACTCGCTAAAAACTGTGCCATTCCAAAGCTCGATGAAGTCAGACAACTCAATCTGCTGCAGTTCGGAGACGACGGGAGGCTATTCTATTGCTCACCTATCATAGCTTCGAGTTTCGGACGTGTCGGTGCCGACATTCTCATCATAAAGGACGACGCTATTAAAAGCATCATGGATACCTCACACAGTGGTTCAGTCGGGGAGATGGTTGTCAGCTTGGTCAACGACAATCGCATTCTCTACTGGCCCAGCACTGAGACCGACTCGCTTGCACGAACAGTGCTTGAGAAATATCTAAAGACCGGCGTCAAAGATAACAGACACCTCATTCATTCAAGACTGGTGACGAACAATGACTGGCAACTTTACATGGTCATCAATCAAGAACGTTTCTTCGCCAACATTAGCCATCAACTATTTTTACTGCTGACTGTAGTCAGCGGAGTGGCTGTGCTTGTGTTCGCCCTAACAGTTGCCGTTCTTCGACCTATCATCCGCTCCTTACTAAAAGAGCAACAGCTAATTGATGTATCGATTCACGATGGGCTCACTGGTTTATACAACCGCGCCTATATGGAAGAATCCCTGGATCGTGAGTTGGCGCGTACCCGACGTTATATGCGGCCACTCTCGATCCTTATGTTTGATATCGATCACTTCAAAGATATTAATGACACGTTCGGTCACTTGGCCGGTGATGAGGTGCTACGGAATATTGCTCTTCTAATACAAAGCAGTGCGCGAAAACAAGATTTAGCTGCACGTTACGGCGGCGAGGAATTCATTCTGATATTGCCTGAAACCGGGCAAGAGGTAGCCTCTGTCTTGGCAGAGCGCCTGCGTGCCAAGGTGGCCTCGTCCAGTGCAATGACGAAAGCCGGCAAGATTGAAGTAACGATAAGCATCGGTGTGGTCACCTACGATGCCAGTATGGGCGAAATCAGCAAGCACCAAATAGTGGACGCAGTTGACAAGGCACTTTATGCGAGCAAGGAGGGTGGTCGTAATAAAGTGAGTGTGGCAGTCTTGTAGGCAGATAGATACATTGGGGGATTCTAGTAGTAGGCAAAAGAGGCCAAGTCTTGCAATCTAGGTCATTTATTTTTAATACGAACCCGTGAGTTTGACTCAAACTGACCACATTAATTTCCAACTGCGCTCATAGTGAACTACGCTAAAAGCACATACCTCGATTCACATCAGAATATCACTTTATATGAACAAGATCGTACCGACTAAAGCTGAGATCGCATTGCTGGAACCATTCGACGGACTCGCACTGGAACAGATCCATGTACCTAGTAGCCATGAGGAGTTTACCTCAGCCACTACCGAGATCAAGGCGGCTGGCATCGTTGGCTTCGATACCGAATCCAAGCCGACGTTTGCTGTGGGTGAGGTGACTGAAGGGCCACACGTGTTGCAGTTCGCCCTACCCGACAAGGCCTATTTGTTTCAAATTCATCAATCAGAGGGGCATCCATTTCTGATCGAGTTGCTGCAATCGGAGCAGCTCATTAAGGTTGGCTTCGACCTTAAATCGGATGGCACGCACATCCACGCGAAACTGGGTATCAATTTAGCCGGTGTAGTGGATCTCAATACAGTGTTCAGCATGGCGGGATACCATAAAAACATGGGCGTTCGTGCAGGGGTAGCTTTGGTGTTCAATCAGCGTTTTGCCAAGGCCAGACATGTCACCACCTCGAACTGGTCACAGCATCAACTTACGCCGAAGCAATTGCTTTATGCGGCAAATGATGCCTATGCGGCACTCAAAGTACTGGAAGCACTAGCACTTCCCCGCGACAAGTTGCCCATCTATAAGTTTGAACCCGCGCTTGTGGGATAATCTGTAACAGAATTCAAGATGAGGAGGCAGTGATGGGTAGATCCAAATATTTTCCCGGGTGGTGGCAAACTATTCTGATATGTGTAGTTAGCCTGTGTTTGTCTGCCGGCATCGCGAGCGCAGCAACTAAAGATAAAAAACCTATTACGCAGGAAGGTAGTTTTTTGATTAAGTTCAAGGCTGGCACCAGTGATGGTGAAGTTAGAGAAGTGGCTAAATATTATGGGGCGAGCAAAACACTCTCCTTGAGCAGATCGGAATCGTCATCGCGTAAAAATTTGGCACGGTGGAGAAAGCTTGAATTTAAAGCCGTGAAAGATGTAAAAGACATTGCGCGGCGAATTGTTCATGACACCCGTGTGGACAAAATTGACAAGGTTTATTTCAGAAAAAACAGGAGTTGATTCTAGTCAAGGCTAATAAGCGCCAATATCACCATAGTTATTCCAAAAGTATGGTCAACCCAGAAAAAGTACGAGGGCAGGCTGTTTTGCTAAAACAAAGGCTCTCTACTTTAATAATTTTGCACTACGTGCCACCGCTTCAATCGCTGAATAGTTTTCGGCGCTAGTTGAAATAAATCTGCTGGCACGCTGCAACTCCAGAATCTCTCTATCTAGTGCAATATTCTTATTGAGTGAAAGAAATGCGTCAGTCAATTTTTGTCGAAGGTTTATATCCATATCTGCACGTGCTGTCCAATTGTGATCGTAATAGCTGGGGGTGGTGTAAAACACATGCAGCACATTTGGATCAGCCTTACCTATGGCGAGCATCTTTTTCCACATAGCCTTATTCAGCACTCCTGCATCAGCTTTACCGTCTGCCACTGCTGTAACAAGTGCCTCATGCGTACCGGAATATTCAAGATGTTTCATATCGGTATCGGGATCAATGCGAGCTGCCTGCAAAAACGCTCGCGGCATCAAGTGGTCTGATGATGAGGATTTCAGACCAAAAATAAACGTCTTGTCTTTCAAATCCTCCAGCCTGAAGATACTATCATTCGCTGTGATAAATACCGACCTGGTTTGCGCGTCTTCTGCACGCTGCACGATGGGAATGACCTGATCGTTGCTGCGCAGTCTTGCCTGGATAAAATTAAAGCCACTGAACCAGACCATATCCAGTTTATTTGCTGCCAGCGCTTCAACCAAAGTGTCTTCACTAGCCATGGGCCTGAATTCGATTTTCATGCCTATCTTTTTTTCAAGATAATCTGACAAGGGCTTGAACTTGCGACGCAAGATGTTTGGCGTCTCATCCGGGACCAGAGAGACGCGCAACACCGGTTCGGCAGAAGTAACCGCAAAAACCGCCAATGCTGCAGCTATAGCCAACGAGATTAGCAGCGCTCTCAGGCTTGGTGACAAGGAGTTTCGTAACATAATTGGCAAATTGTTAGCGTTAAACCGATCGATTAATTTTGAAACTCGGATTATGCCGTAAAAGTTTAATTTTCCATTCTCTTCATCAGTACATTATTTATCAATGTGAAAATTGCGCTAGACAGGACATTTATGCCATTATCTCGCCATTGATAAAAACAATAATATCTATTTCCTAATAGCCTCGGGAGGTCACGATGGAAATGAAGAAGGTCAATTCAGGCAAGCTACGCGCCATCGGTTACGATAAGTGCGCCCGTTTGTTACAAGTACAACTCGAAGACGGTAGCACGCTGCAGCATAGTGGCGTTGGTGAGGAAGCATGGCGCCGACTCAGCAGTTCGGGTGCAGCTTGGAGTTTCTATCGCGACAACATCGAGGAAGAATTCACAGCTAAACGTGTATCCGGTAGCGCGCCTACGGGCAAAAACCCGCTTGATGAATTATTTCAATAGGGAGCCAGTTATAGGCATCTAGCTCAAATTATTTTTCAAAGTCTCACCAGAAAATAAAATTGATTCGCCGTTAAAAATAATAATAGGATAAATTTTATGAATCTCTTAGAGTTCTTCCGCCACCAACTTGATGTACTTACGATTCCAGCTGGACAGGCTTTGTTCAAAGAGGGCGAGCAGGGCAATTTTATGTATGTCCTTACGTCAGGTACTGCTGAAATTATCATTCACAACAGAGTAATGGAGACTGCGGTGGCGGGCACTATCGTTGGCGAGATGGGGATCATTGATGACAGTGCTCGTTCAGCATCAGTAATCGCTAAAAGCGATTGCACCTTTTTACCAATTGAACGTGAGCGGTTTAATTTTCTTGTTCAACAAAAACCCGAATTTGCACTGCATGTCATGAAAGTATTGACTGTTCGCCTTCGCAGAACCGATGCAGCATTGAAGTAATTACAAACGACATGCGTATTACGCTTCTTCTCTTTGAAGATCGCTGGCGTATCGATTACTTATTTTATACAGCACTGTACTTGCCAATTGACACGACTGCACCCATCCCGTGATAATTCGCCCATGATTACTTTTTTCGCCATGCGTCACATTCGAGTCTGCCTTTGCGCAAACCTGCGTAAATTATGGCTGAGCGCACCGTGTGGTCTGGAGAGTTAGTATTTAATTATTGTTCGCATTAACATACTTCCAAAAGGCCACAGAAAGACTCTGTGGCCTTTTTGTTTGTACCATTCGATTTTTTTCGTGAGTAAACGAGGGCGGTAATTTTTTATCGGGGGACAAGCCATGTCACTTCCAGCTGCATTTGTTTCAGTCATTTTGATTTGGTCTACCACCCCACTTGCGATCAAGTGGAGTGCAATGGGGGCTGGGTTCAGTTTCGCTGTATTTTCACGCATGGCAATCAGTGTGCTGTTATGTGCAGCATTACTGGCTGTGTTACGGATTCGTTTGCCACTAAACCCTAGAGCACTGCATAGCTATGTGGCGGGTGGTATCAGCATATGGGGCACGATGGGGCTAGTCTATTGGTCTTCTCAATATGTCAGTTCTGGCATGATTTCGGTGTTATTCGGTTTATCACCACTAATCACCAGTCTGGGCGCGATGCTATGGCTGAAAGAAGAGTCTGTCACACCATACAAAGTAGCTGGCATGCTATTAGGCTTGGCTGGGCTGGCACTGGTGTTTAAGGGAGGCTTGCAACTGGGCGATGGTGCAGCAGTAGGTTTGATTACTCTATTTATCGCGGTACTTATTCACTCGCTAGGCTTGGTATGGATCAAGAAGGTGGGCGACGATAGCCCACCGCTAGCGACAACATTTGGCGCGCTAACAGTCTGCTTACCATTGTTCTTTGCAGCATGGTGGGTAACTGACGGCCACTGGCCTGAGGCGCTACCCGGGCGCGCAACGGCTGCGATAGTTTATCTAGGTACGGTTGGCTCGGTATTCGGTTTTATGATGTATTACTACATGATCAAACATATGGATACTGCGCGCATTGCGTTGATCACCCTAATCACCCCAGTGCTTGCACTGTTGCTAGGACACGGATTGAACAACGAGGCTATATTACCGCAGGTGTGGTTCGGGACAGCATTCATCTTGCTGGGCCTAGGTTTGCACCGCTGGGGAGCAAAGTGGATGTATTTTATTAAGCGCCCACAAAAAAATCTTTAACGCTCAATGTTCCATTGAGTCAATTTTTGACTTGTAGCGAATCATCCGTCATAACAGAATGAAAAAGGCGCATAATTTGCTCGAAGGTCTCAACTTCCCTTTATGCGGTTTGGACATTACTACAGCAAAATTTTAATTAGCAGTTCAATACCGATAGTACTAAATTCTTTGCTGCCATTGAAGGCCGCTTCCTTTTGGAGAAAAATACATGAATGAAAAGTCAGGCATTTTGCCTTTTTTAGAAATGGGATTCCGGCCTTTTTTTCTGGGAGCCAGCATATTCGCTGTGCTTTCTATGGCACTTTGGTCAGCGATTTACCTGTTTAAACTACCCGTCACAATGGAATCAATCTCCGTCTTCGAGTGGCACGCACACGAAATGTTTTATGGTTATGCTGTTGCGGTCATTTCTGGTTTCTTGCTCACTTCCGTTCGCACATGGACGAGATTACCTACCGCACACGGGAACGTTTTACTTGCCCTTTTCCTGATGTGGGCTACTGCTCGCATCCTTTTATTCTTTGGCACCTCATACATTGAGCTTGCAGGCATACTTGATATCACCTTTTCGCTTTGTCTCTCTTTTGTTCTTACCCTTCGCATAGTGCAAGCAAAGCAATGGAAACAACTTGCGATCATTGGCAAAATTTTACTGATAACAACATGTAACCTTATGTTTTACCTCGGCGCGGTCGGTTTAATGGAACATGGTGTTGCGTGGGGAATATATGGTGGTCTTTACATTGTTGTCGCACTGATATTTACCATGGGGCGGCGTGTTATCCCATTCTTCATTGAGCGTGCTGCGGGCGGGGAAATCAAACTCTTTAATGCCAAGTGGATTGATATCTCCAGCCTTGTATTTTTCCTTATTTTTGCCGTCAATCAGGTATTTTTTGGCAGGCAGGATTTGTCAGCATACCTTGCTTTATTCTTGTTTGTCGTTAATACCATCAGGCTTGTCGGTTGGCACCACCCTGTCATCTGGAAACAAAGCCTGCTCTGGAGCATATACCTTGCATTCTGGATGATTACCTTAGGGTTCTTTTTAATTGCACTACCCTATTTTGCGGCTCCATACTTTGCAGCCGAATCTGCTTATCTGGCGATTCATGCGTTTACAGTTGGCGGTATTGCCATCATCACCTTGGGAATGATGTCTCGCGTTTCATTGGGTCATACCGGCAACAATGTTTATAACCCTCCACGAGCCGTTGCATATGCATTACTGGCGATACTTCTCAGCGCAATTGCTCGTGTAGTTCTGCCGCACTTTAGCCTATGGACTTATGAAAGTTTAATTGGCTTTTCCCAGGCACTTTGGATAGTCGCTTTCCTTTTATTTATCGCAATATATGCGCCGATTTTGACGAGGACAAAAAGTAGCTGATAAGGCAGGTAAATCGCAGTTCCATAGCTGTGCAAACGATGAAACATCATGCAAGCATTAAATAAATTTCGCGCTGCCAAATGGCGGAGTTACACCATCAACTTGCTGCTGTTGGTGATACTCGTTGCAAGCATCCGCATCTGGCAGCACCGGGACATGGTAAGCGGTATGGCACCTGCATTAGAAGGTGTTACTCTCGCAGGGCAGCCCTATACGCTACCAACTCATACCAACAATCCAGTACTGATTCATTTTTGGTCAACATGGTGCTCAATCTGCCGCCTTGAGCAGAGCACTATCAACGCCATAGCACGTAATGATGCCAGCGTTGTCACCATAGCTATGCAGAGCGGCCAACCAGATGAGGTTTCACAACACATGCAGGAGCAAGATATCGATTTTCTGGTTATAAACGATCAGGAGGGCACGATCTCACGCGCATGGGGTGTGCATGCCGTTCCGGCCAGTTTCATTATTTCACCGGATGGTGAGATACGTTTTATCGAGGTGGGTTACACCACGAGTATCGGACTTAAATTAAGAATGTGGTTGGCGGGACTTTGATTCCGTTTGGCAGAAAGAATTTAACTTATGTAGAGGCACTAAAGGATGACTTTATTTTCATAAAACATCATGCTTTCATCAATGCACAGCTTGTTTTGTGCGGTCGCGTCGATCCAGCATAATGGTTTCACTGTGTTCAGCATCAGCAATCAGGTGCAAACCCAAATCATCCCGCCTGCGGCGTTTGAGCCCATGTTGTAGTGAACTTCCATTTATTGGCTTGTGCTTACCGTTTTTTCGCCGGTCATTCAAATTCCGACGGTCCGTATAGGATCGGTTGCTAGTCTGAAATGATCGAATTGATTGGTTAAGTGTATGCTCAAGAAATTTTTCCAGATCTGACTGGAGATAGCAAGGCTCTCCTCGCACAAGAATAAATGGAATGATAGGATCATGCTGACGATCATGAATAAGCCAGGACTTGACAGATTTTCCGTTCATATGAGGTTGAAGAAAATCTGCAGCCTCCTGTTCCTTCAGTAGGGCTTGAGCAGATGTTTCATTCAAGATATTACTATCAGCCTGAACTTGTTCATCATCCACACGCTGCAACAATTTCTCAAACTCATCCGCAGGCACCGCACTGGAGTACAAGCTGCCTTGGGCATAATCACACCCGGCGGCCACTAACAACTCACGTTGCATATCTGTTTCCACCCCTTCAGCAATCACTTTAATACCGAGCTTGTGCGCCATTACTATGGCCTCGGATAATGCCAAGTCATTTGGGTCGTTCGCAAATTCAAGTATGAATGGCTGATTGATCTTCAGGTATTCAACATTAGATTCTTTATGTTGGGCAAGTGACGAATAATCCGTACCAAAATCATCTATTGCCACTTGAATACCCGCTTCACGAAGTAAGCGCAGCTTGTTCATGAAATTAGGTTCAGCATCCAACATGAGCCCTTCAAAAACCTCGACCGCCATATTTTTCCCCGGCAGCCCTATTGCCTGCAAATAATCAGGCCATTCTGCGGCATAGTCCTTGTGTCCAGCCTTAAACTGAATAGGCGATATATTCACACTTACCTGGAAGTCCGCTGAAAATTGCTTACTCCACCGCTTTGCTAAGTCTGCCGATTCCTTGAATACCCAATCCCCGATCATGTTAATTAAACCTGCATCCTCTGCTAACGGGACAAATTCCACCGGACTGATCATTCCATACATAGGGTGCTGCCACCTTAGCAAGGCTTCAACTTTATGAATGAGGCCGTCAGATAATCTAACAATAGGCTGAAAATATATTTTGAGTTGCTTGCTTGCCAAGGCACGACGCAGGTCATTAATGAGATGCATGTGCTTTTGTTCCTCTTGGTTCAATGTGGAGATAAAATGACTGAATTGGTTTCGCCCTTTACCTTTGGCAACATACATCGCTTGGTCCGCGTTGCTTAGCAATGTGCTGATACTGTCTGCATCGTTCGGATACAGGGTGATACCTACACTAGATGAGCCGCTGATGGTTTTATTGGCAAAATAATAAGGCTCCGCCAAACTGGCAACGATCTTCTGGGCTATGTTGTCGGCATGATGAATACTCGGAATCTCGGTGAGAATAACTGTAAACTCATCGCCACCCAGACGAGCCACCGTATCTGATGCACGCACACAGGCACTGATACGATATGCGGCTTTCTGCAACAAGCGATCGCCCACTGCATGTCCAAATGTGTCATTCACCTCCTTAAAATGGTCAAGATCGACAAACAACAGTGCGAATGTAAGGTTGGCGCGATTTGATTTTTTGATTTCCAATCCTAGTCGATCTTCAAAAAGACGTCGGTTGGGTAATCCTGTAAGGAGATCATAGTCGGCCTGCCGCCTGACTTTTTCTTCGGTCCGCTTTTTATCAGTAATATCTGAGAGTATTGCAACCCGCTTTAGCACGTTACCATTATCGTCATAGATAGTATGAACCAACTGCCATACGGCATATTCTTCGCCATTTTTACGCCGGTTCCAGATTTCCCCTTCCCAAATGCCGGTATTGTTGAGCTTGTGCCATATCAGCTGATTGAACATTTCGTCATAACGTTCAGAGCATATGAAGTTTGAATTTTTGCCTATCACCTCAGCGGGTGTGTAACCGGACAACTCCGCGAATGCCTGGTTAATCGTAATAATGTTGTTGTTGCTATCAGTAATTACAACTGCTTTACCAATAGCCTGATATACAGATTCTGTGAATTGCTGCTCCTGACCAGTGTTATTTTGTGCTGAGATACGTTGTTCTGCAATTGATAGCCGTACACTTAATTGAGGAAGATCGATGGGCTTTTCCAGGTAATCATCCGCGCCAGCAGCTAGTACCTGACCAAAATTTCCCAATTTAGTGCGGGTAGTAAGCACCAAAATAAAACATTGCTGAAGGCCTGGTGTGTTTCGAATATTCTGACATAGCTCAACTCCCTCACCGCCTGGCATTGAGCAATCTACGATAATCAAAGGGTAACGTTGGTTCTGATAGGCAATCCAACCACTTTCGGCATCTTCATACTCTGTTACATGGTGACCACGAACCTCAAGGAATGTCGTCAGGAGGGATCGTGTTTCAGATTCATTTTCAATCAGCAAGATATTCATCTTTTGTTCTTTCCTAACCCGTCATTGAATCACCCAAGATTTTCCTGAAATTTTCCAGCGTAAATAAACCACTTCAACCATAGTGACTTTTTCAATGCCTTGACCAGAAAGGCAGTCAACCGCACTTTTTATGGGAGCACGGCCCCATCGCTGGCATCTTGTGTAATTTATCTAGGTATACGGTAGCAGCTAAATCAGCATGTCAAAGCCGAAATAGATGGGTTAAAACAGGCTATTTCTGAAAAATCAACTAGCTTTCATTGTCACCATCAATAAACCTGGAAAGGTTGTATTGTCTGGCACAAGCGACGCGTCCACCCTGGTGCTCATTGATAATGTTACGGTTTTGGCATTTATCCCAACAGGGTGTGGGCGAAAACAAACCGGATAGATTGCATTCGAAGCTCATTCGACAGCTTCTTGTTTTGAGCACATCGAACCCAGCCTCAAATGATCATGGTCAGTTTTTGGCAGGTCTGCCTTGCGCAGAAACAATCTCTACCGGAGCTTGATACACATCTCTCATTTTGTCGTATAGCGGAATGGTGGTGCCATTAAGCCGATTTTGAGTGAGCGCATCGAGGTCAACATCGGCAACAACAACTTGCTCCATATTGGTTACTCCTTCTGCCGCAATACCATCACGAGCGAATGGAAAATCGGACGGCGTGAGGATGCTGGCCTGACCATAATGCATACCCAGACCTTCCACCGCGAGATTACCTACTGTGCTGGTCATTGCAACGTATACCTGATTTTCGATGGCGCGCGCCTGGGCGCAATAACGCACCCGCCAAAATCCCTGACGGTCATCAGTGGAAGATGGTACAAAAAGAATGTCTGCACCTGCCTCACAAACCTGCCTCGCCAGTTCGGGAAATTCGATGTCATAACAGAGCAATATACTGATGGCACCAAAGTCGGTTTGGAAAAGATGCAGCTTGCTACCCGCAGATGTATCCCATTTTTCTCTTTCCCAACGGGTGCGGTGTATTTTGTCCTGCATGAACATGTCGCCATATGGTGTAAACATGAAAGAGGTATTGTAGAGCAGGCCATCACGCATATTCGGGTGGCTACCAGCAATCAGATAAAAGTTGTATTTTTGTGCCAACTCGGCCATCAGGTCTTGATAACGCAAAGTGTAGTCGTCCATGCGCCGCACAGCAGCCCTGATGTTGTTGTCGTTATCAAGAAAAGACAGTAACTGGCTGGTGAATATCTCCGGCAACATAACAAAGTTCGGTTTATATTCGGCGGCAGCTTTGAGGATGAACCGGACCTGATTTTCAAAACCATCCCAGTCATTAATGGAACGAAGCAAATACTGCACAGCGGCAATGCGAACTTTCACAGGACATCTCCTTGAGTAATCAGACTGGGTTTCTTTGCGTTGTAGCTGGGATTAAGCCAGACAATCAGTGCCGCATAACCTTGGCTCTCAACATCTTCGGGTATGTATCCACTGACTGTACCGCAAAAATCGTACCCCTCTTTCAATTGAAAACTGAGCACCGGATCTCGAATATCACCCCATACGACCTTCTGCGCATAAAGCTGCGCAGGCATCTTATCTGCGTAAAGATGGTAACCAGGCAAGCGACCGCAGGCGATAATTCGTTTCAGGTTTAGCTTTCTGCACAATATTCTGCGCTCACGGTAAAGCGCATGGCCTATCCCTGAGCCACGCCGATTCGGATGCACGAAGACTTCAGCCGCATATAGCGTGCGCCCTTGCAAGTTATGCGTATCAAAACTACCTCGGTCGGTGACTTCTTTCCAGGTATGTTTTGCCTGCCACTCATCCCATGACACCACCAGCGAACTGGCAGCACCGACAATCTCACCATCTATTTCAGCAACAAACTGACCTTGTGGAAATATCTCGAGTTGTTGCAACAACAACTCTTCCCGCCAGGGCGGGATTGAAGGATAGATACGCTTTTGCAGCGCAATCAACGGCCCGATATCAGCAATGCTAGTGTTACGTACGATGACTTTGCGGCTCATGTAAGTTGGATAACTCAGTAAGTTGATCGACGTCCGAATTATAGCGGCAGTGTTGTCACTGCATAACATTAAGGACGTTACTTATTCAATGCCGACTAACATTTTTTTGAATGTAAGCTTTCAGCTTCTCCAGCGACAAATACTTGCATCCGTCAATACGACCATGCCAAGCATGTTAAATTATCCAAGGAGAGCTGCAATAAAACTTAACTACAGCACAAAAACCTTGATTTCCTCAGGTGCACTGGCTGCCACTATGAGTGGCGCTGCAATGGCAACTCCATGCGGGGCTGTAAATCCATGTGCTGGTAAAAATCCATGCTCAGCGAAAGCCAAGTAGATACCTCACTTAAAGCGGCATCCGACCCCGGTAATACGACGAGGTCGGTTGTTGTGCCTGATTTTGATCGACTTCCAATATCACAACTGCAAGCTATGCAGCTTGCCGGACTGGAAATTCTCGAGTGTTATCGCACTCTGAAAAAAGCGAATTTGAATCTCGTGGGGGAGATTTTGCGCGATACGCTGAACAAGGGCGAAACATTTTACGAATTCAATCATTACCCCGATGATGATGTATATGACCGCGATAGCCATGCACAATATTACTACCATGCTCATCGCGGTGAGATTGGAGAGCATGGTCACTTCCACTGCTTTCTTCGCCCGAAAGGAATGCCCGATGGCGTAGCCCCTATCAATTTTCCCGCCACCGACCCATGGCCTGAAGGTGATGAAGCACTATCTCACCTGTTGGCTATCGCCATGGACAGCTACGGCTATCCGACCGGATTATTTACCACCAATCGTTGGGTAACTGCCGAGGCGTGGTATTCAGCCGAACAGATTATCCAGATGCTGGATAATTTCGTGATTGACCATGCGTTTCCTTCCTGGCCAGTAAACCGCTGGATCAGTGCGATGTTTATACTATACCGGCCACATATTGAAGCACTTCTCAAGCAACGCGACGCCAGTATCTGGGCATGGGCGGAAACTCACCCCGGTGCAGATGTGTTTGAAGACCGGAAACTGGATGTCACTAGTCAAATGAATATATCGGTGGAGGAAACGCTGAACATGGTTGAAAATCTGATCAAGTCCCGATTAACATAATTTATGTCCGATTTCACTCCCATACTCGAATCCCTCCTCACCTGTCCACACTGCAACGGCAGCAAGCTTGAAATCATGCCTATCGATTCTTGCCAGTGGTTCTATGAGTGCGGTCATTGCCAAGAGTTGTTGAAGCCCAAGGCTGGAGATTGTTGTGTGTTTTGCTCATATGGCACAGTACCCTGCCCACCAATTCAGGAACACGGTAAAGGCAGGAACTGTTGTTGAAATTTACTCCACGCCCAACTGCCGCATAAAGCCTTCTGCTTCGCACATAAAGATAGATATCAGATACATTAGTAATTGGTTATATAGGTTGGTGCTTCACTTAGTAGCGGCCTAAGTTCACTGAATCAACAACTTCAAGTAGCGTAGTATAATTAGTACCAGTACTAATACATAAAGTATGATTTTCTTATGATTGCCACCTTCTCCGGCGCACTAATTCTGGTCAGTTTGATTCTTCAATTTAAAGCGCTCGTTCCGCTTCGCAGGCTCATAGCAATGCTCCCCGAAGGCTCGGTACGTAATATGTGGCTATCCATGACTATGCTGATCTTTGTCTTTATTGCCGGATACTGCGAATACTTGTTTCTAATGTGGGGGCAACAGACCGAGTGGCATGATCTCCTGATCCCAGGCTTGTTTTTGTTCGGGGGGCTGTTTGTAAAAATAACGATTGATCTTTCATTGCAAACCGCAATTGACTTAAAACGAATAGATTTACTTGAAGCTGAGAATATTACTGATCCATTGACACAGACTTTCAACCGTCGCTATCTGGATCGTCGCCTTGATGAGGAAGTCGCACGATCAAAAAGATATTCTCTCGACCTTTCAATCCTGTTGCTGGATATTGACCATTTCAAACATGTAAATGACACATATGGACACCAAGCTGGAGACATCGCCTTAACTTCTCTGGGTTATCTACTCAAGACAGAACTTCGAGAATTGGACGTTATCGCACGCTATGGTGGAGAAGAATTTCTGGTGATTTGCACCAATACCGCCGTTAAAGGAGCAACATTGGTAGCAGAGCGTCTTCGTCAGCAAGTTGAATCGTTACAAATCGAGATTCCTGATAATGCCGGCGGAAGCCAAACCATACAGATTCAAATCAGTGTTGGTGCGGCAAGCATGGGCTCGAACATTAATAGCAAGGAAAATCTGATCCAAGCCGCCGATCAGGCACTATACCGAGCAAAAGATGAAGGCAGAAATCGCGTCATCATCGCTACAAGCGAAATCGGGGACTTTGCAATGGCTGTATAGCGCTACTTATCCGAATGTAAATATTAAGCCCTGTTTATTTTTCCACATATTTCGGCTTGAGCATCACCCTATGTGTTGCCGGCATCATCCTCCACAGCAACTGAATAACGTAATGACCATGTGCCCAACACATCTGCCACAAACTCCGTATCCGCGCGATTGCTTAACATATGATCTGCACCGTCAATAGACACGAAACTTTTTGGATGCTTTGCAGCTTTAAAGATTGAAGCTGCGTGATCAATGCTGACAATAACATCCTGTGGACTATGAAAGATCAGCAGCGCACGACGTAACAAAGTCACCTGCTCCAACAATGAGAACTGTTCGACATCATCAATAAACTGTTGGGAAATCTCAAATGTTCGCCCGGCTATATTCACATCCGCTTTACCCGCACGCCTGACCTCATCTGCCTGATTGGCAAACATGGCAGTGATATGACCCGGTTCTGAGGGCGCAGCTATCGTTGCAACCGCCTTAACCGAGTCAACTTTTACTGCAGCAGCAAGCACCGCAGCTCCTCCCAGACTATGGCCGATCATTAATTTTGGTGATTGGTAATTTCTGGAAAGCCAGTCGGCAGCGCACAACAAATCTGCAACGTTAGTAGAAAAATTAGAATCGGCAAAATCACCTTCGGACTGGCCCAGCCCACTAAAGTCAAAACGCAGCACCGCAAAGCCATGTTCGGTCAAAACTTTAGATATTCGACGCACAACAGGCAAGTCTTTGCTGCAGGTAAAACAATGAGAAAACAGCGCAAATGCCCGCGTGTTATTTTCCGGTTCATCGAGTCGTTCGGACAAAGTAACGCCAAGTGAGCCAGTAAATTCTATTTGTGATGTTTTCATATTATGTCCTTGGAATTCTTGATGATTCAATGACTACTGATTAATGCTCTGCATGAAAAACCTCTGTATCAGGATGAAAGGCATATCGGAATCAGTGCGTTTTGCGCATCAAATCCATTCCATGAATCTGCTGCCGCATCTTTTATAACCAACAACAACGCAGCAATAGCGGAAACACTCGATCTTAGGTGCTGATTTTTCAGCCTAAACCGTTCTGAAAATTCTGGCAATGCACATTCGATAACTCCAGCATAAATTGGCCGATTATGCTGTTAGTCGCGGACAGGCGCTTATCCTTACCTTTAATCAGATATTATTTTCTTAGGTACGAATCAAGCTAGAAAAGTTGATTATAAATACCCGTCTTAATACGCTGATATTCGGATTTTATTAGCAGTGTGTTGTATTATCTTTACCGCACACTCACCATTAATAGGCGAGGTAGATCGTGTTTAAATTGTTTGGCGACAAACCTGATCATCCACTATACAGCTTGGCAGAAGCCAAGTTACTGCTGAGCCAACTACCACAGGACGATGCCAAAGAGTCATTGGAGGAAATCACCTTCTGGCTGGAATCGATTAAAAGTGCAGCGGGCTTCAGCCCGGAACTACGTATTGAGATTATTCTGCTGCTGGATGAAGCTGGTCAATCGCTGCATGCAGAATTACTGCATCGTTTTTTAAGTGTGCCGCGTCTGCGTGATGTGCAGGGCACACATCTTTGGCAAGGGATGCACGCTTTCACCAAAGCCTTGTCAGAAGCATATGCCTCAAGCATACGGGAATACCAGCAAGTAGAGAATAAACCTTCTAACCTTAAGCAACAGTTACCGTTAATCTGTGTTCGTCAATTGCTCGCCACGTCCGGGCAACTGAAGCTGGATTTGATGCAATATATCGAAGTTGAACCCTCGGTTTGGCAGCAAATGTGGTTTTGTTATCAATTCGCCGAAATTGAAGGTTGTGCCGAAGGCATGGTTCCCGCCTATGCTGGTCACACCAATCACACCAGCCCAAAACGTGAATTACTACGTGCTCTTGTACTTTACATTTCTTCACCAGGCACTTTATCCGCTGACCAGATCGAGTTGAGCTATCGTATTGCCGGGCACTTTGCCAGTTCTTTCGAGCTCAAAAAGGTGGCCGAAGCCTATTGCCCCTATCAGCTTGATCTATCAAAAAATCAGCCCCCACACAAAACTGACAGCAATTTGATAGGCACACAGAATACACGCTTCTTTGGAGCAGTCCGAGCGTTGCCCGCGCTGAAGAAAATCATTGACCAAATCGAGAGTGGTACGTTGTTGCAGAAACCACGCTTCGGCAGTGAACTCACACCCGCTGGCGAACTAATTATGCTCAAACACCTGATGAACTATTGGGCTTCGGAATTACCGCGTCGACTCTTGGAGCGAAGAGGTATTAACGCCACCATCGAAGTGGCACACGGCTTTAGAGTAATCAACCAAGTTGTGACTGACCTGAACGCCGGAAATATTACCGAACAAAATATCAGCATATCGAAAAAAGCTCCAAAAATCGATCTTGCCGCTGATGCCGACATAGATTACACGACCGAAGTATGGAATATATCGGATATGAGCATGGGAGGTATCGGTGCGATACTAACTGGAAGATTGGGCACATGGGTCAAAATTGGTAATTTGTGTGCACTCAAACCTCATAATGGACAACAGTGGTGGATTGGTATGATTCGACGGTTGTTCACCGACATCGAGAAAAAAGTTCATGTCGGCATCCAACTACTTTCGAAATATCCGGCATCGGTTGAGTTGTTTGTTCTTGGTAAAGGTGCCGAGGATCAATTTAACTGGGAGACAGACTCCGGTTTGTTTGCAACCGAATACCTGCCGGCCATCCTGCTGCCAGATGCGAATAAATCTTATACTAACGCTACTATGCTGATGGAGTCCGGACACTTCGTATCGGGTGCCATTTATCAGATAGTTTTGGATGGCCAGAGCCGACATATCAAAATCACGAAGTTACTTGCCGAGAGCAAGGACTATGAACATGTGGAGTTCGAGTGGATGATGCAGGAGGAGCAATAAGCAGTAGCACCCTGCCAGCAACTGATGATTACCGACTCAACTCTTGATAAGTAATCAAAACGTGATTCACTGCTGATTTCTCCTGGTCCATTTCCTAAAAATAGACTCTCTCTGTCTGAAACCATGCTACCAATAAATCTCCCCAACAACATTTGGAGCGAACGATTGACACTATAAACACCCTCACATTACAGAATACATATGGCTTTCGACCATATATCTAATAACACTTGGGTTAGTTGAGTAAGCAAGCTGCTCCCTACAATAAATTACGCTTTCAAATGTAAGGTTCGACACTCTCAGGCGACCAACGTACGTCACTTCATTAAAAGCGTGACTTGATCACACCATTGCTACTGAAAAAATATATCAAGGAGAGCACTATGAAACACACTAAATTAATTAATGCCTTAATTGCTTCCGGCGCACTGACGCTGTCATTTGGCGGTCTGACGATTGCCGGACCCTGTCGCGCCAACCCCTGCGCACCTCGCAGTGGCTCATCACGAATGAATCCGTGTGCTGCAAAAAATTCATGCGCTGCAAAGCATATGAGTCCCTGTGGCGCAATGAACCCTTGCGCTGCACACAACCCCTGTGCCGCTCATAATCCCTGCTCCGCAGCAAACCCTGATCACATTGATCCCTCACTGACAACACGACCAAAGAATTACCGTCCCTATCGGGGGAATCAAAGCAAACTAGTTGCCTACGGTAAAAAGTTATTCGAGGACACCAAGCTAAGCACAAATGGTTTGTCATGTAATACCTGCCATCAAGCTAACGCATCATTCCAAAGTACATTTGCACAACCGTACCCGCATTACGTTCAAATGACCCACGACCGCGCTGGCGTAAAGGCTGTACATCTTGATGAAATGGTGCAATTTTGCATAGTCGCGCCGATGGCTTCCAAACCCCTACCCTGGAACTCTAAAAAATTAGCCGCATTGACAGCATATTCCGCAAGCCTGCAAGAAGGCTTTAAGCCAAGTGCCGCATCCGGAATGGGCAATCCTTGTGGCGCAAAAAATCCCTGCGCAGGTAAGAACCCTTGTGCTGCAAAGCATATGAACCCGTGTGCAACCAAAAACCCCTGCGCTGCTAATCACATGAACCCGTGCGCTGCCCGGATGTAACCTACGTCCCCTCTGGCCAACGTACAACTTGGTCAGCTTGCACCCACCGCAGTCAGGTGGGTGTTTATATGAAGCCTCCAACAGCCATCAATGGTTCTAAAGATCATAGACATACTGCTCAGTCGGCTACCTGACATTGGTCGTCACAACATGCTTCTTCACGCATGATGCGACATAACACAACACCTAGAAAAGCACCGAACACAGGACCGGTAATGT
>Ga0316187_10001126_pt1 | contig 22675 bp, 23 predicted proteins | sample CroRivburrow1_MG_FD_204927 | JGI IMG/M metagenome (GOLD analysis project Ga0316187, IMG submission 204927) | Coastal sediment microbial communities from Maine, United States - Cross River worm burrow 1 | ecosystem: Environmental > Aquatic > Marine > Coastal > Sediment | place: USA: Maine...
TGGTTCAACCCCATGGTGTCTCTGAGCTATTGGTCAGCGTGAGGGATTACAGCGGCCTGTTTGCCGCGATCACCGCGATTCTCGATGAGATGGGCCTGGACGTGATGTCGGCACGCGTTCTGACCACCAATAATGACTGGAGTTACGACCTGTTTCAGCTGATGGATCAGCATGGTGACGTGATCAACGAGGTGGACTCAGCAGAACTGGTCAGGCGCCTGGACCGGGCGACCCGCGATGAAAAGCCCCGGAAACCTGTAAAACGCACCCTGCCGCGCCGCCTCAGACACTTTTCCGCAGCCCCGGAAGTCCTGATTACCATGGATCCCGACAAGGCGGGTTCGGTGCTGCATATCCGCTGTAGCGACCGGCCCGGCCTGCTGTCGAGGATTGCCGCCGCCATTTTCTCCCAGCAGGTGCAGGTGCACAACGCCCGCATTGCCACCTTTGGCGAGCGTGTGGAAGACACCTTCCTGGTCAGCGACAACGATCATCAGCCATTGGAAAAAAATGCCCGGGAAGCGCTGATTGCGGCCATCAAACAACACATTGAAGAAGGTTAGTTTCGATGAAGGCATTGATTGAAGCAGCATGGGAAGAACGCGGCAGGCTTACGCCGGCCTCTGCGCCGCCAGACCTGAAACAGACCGTGGAGGACTGCCTCGATGGGCTGGAAACGGGGCGCATGCGAGTGGCTGAACCCCTCGGACCGCCCGGTGAGTGGCAAGTGAACCAGTGGCTGAAGAAAGCCGTGTTGTTGTCTTTCCGCTTGCATGAAAACGAAGTCATCGAGGCGGGTTTCACGCGCTTTTTCGACAAGCTGCCGCTACGCTGGGGAGAAGGTGCACACAACCCGATCGAAGCCGTCGGCGCACGGGTCGTTCCTCCCGCCACGGTGAGGCGCGGAGCACATATCGGCCACGATGCGGTATTGATGCCCAGCTATGTGAACATCGGCGCCTGGGTGGGCCCGGGGACCATGGTGGACACCTGGGCCACGGTCGGCTCGTGCGCCCAGATCGGTGCCAATGTGCACCTGTCAGGCGGGGTAGGTATCGGTGGCGTACTGGAACCTTTGCAGGCCAATCCAACCATCATTGAAGACCATTGTTTTATCGGCGCCCGGTCCGAAGTTGTTGAAGGCGTCATCGTGGAGCGGGGCAGTGTGTTGTCGATGGGCGTATACATCGGCCAGAGCACCAAGATTTACAACCGCGAGACCGGAGAAATACACCGCGGCCGGGTTCCGGCCGGTTCGGTCGTCGTGCCGGGAGCATTGCCTGCCAAAGACGGCAGCCACTCACTCTACTGTGCAGTGATCGTCAAGCAGGTGGACGAGAAAACCCGCGCCAGCACCGGCGTCAACGAGATACTGCGCAATGTTGAATGAAGACCGGATACACCTGCATATATATGGCATCCGCAATTGCGATACTTGCAGGTCAACGCTGAAATACCTGGAAACCCGGAATGTTCCCCATACGTTCCATGATTTTCGCCAGGAAGGGTTGAGTAAAGAACTCCTGGCCGGATGGCTGGCTTCATCGCACCGCGATTACCTGGTCAATCGGCGCAGTACCACCTGGCGCCAGCTTTCCGATGAAGAAAAGCAGCTTGCGGAATCCGACCCCGGAGCGCTGTTGCTGAAGCACGTGACTCTGATCAAACGTCCGGTGATTACAGATGGCCAGACCATCCTGGACGTTGGATTCTCTCCCGCAAGCCTCGACGATTATATCTGAGCATGTCAAAAGTACTCGAACTGACCAGGGAACTGACCGCGCGGCCCTCCGTCACTCCGGATGACGCGGGTTGTCAACGCCTGATTGCCGACCGCTTGCTGCCGCTGGGCTTCAATGTCGAATGGTTCCTGTGCGGTAAAGTCAGCAATGTGCTGTTCACCCGCGGGCAGGGTTCGCCGTCGTTGTGGTTCCTGGGGCACACCGACGTGGTGCCGCCCGGACCGGAACAGCTGTGGACCTTCCTGCCGTTTCACCCTGACGAAAAAGACGGCGAGTTGTATGGCCGCGGTGTGGCCGACATGAAAGGCGCTGTTGCAGCCATGGTCGTGGCGCTGGAGACGTTTGCCGTGCAGCATCCCGACCATAGTGGCCAGTTGGGCCTGTTACTGACCAGCGACGAGGAAGGTGCAGCCATCGACGGCGTGGTCCGCGTGGTCGAAGAACTCAAAAGACGCGGCCAAAAGCCCGATTTCTGCCTGGTGGGCGAACCTTCCAGCCAGCAGATACTGGGCGATACCGTGAGGGTAGGGCGACGGGGTTCGATCTACGTACGATTGCGGGTCAACGGCGTGCAGGGCCATACAGCCTTTCCGGAGAATCTCGTTAATCCCGTCCACCACATCGCCCCTTTCCTTAAAGACCTGGTCGAGCAACACTGGGATACCGGCGACGAAGATTTTCCGGCAAGCCACTGCCAGGTCTCATGGCTCAAGGCCGGCACCGGCGCGGGTAATGTCACACCGGCCAACGTGGAACTGCTGGCCAATTTCAGAAATGGTCCAAAGTCACCCGCCAAAGCCATCAGGACCCAGTTCGAAAAGCTGCTGCGCAATCACGGCATCGACGACTACGATATCCGCTGGGAAATAATGGGCGAACCCTTCCGCAGTTCAGCCGGAAAGCTCAGAGCCGCCGTCACCGGGGCCATCCAGGAAATCCTGCAGCAAACCCCCGACCTCAACACCGGCGGCGGTACCTCCGACGGCCGCTACATAGCACCCCTGGGCACCGAAGTCCTCGAACTGGGCCTCATCAACGCAACCATTCACCAGGTCGATGAGCGTACTCCTGTCGCTGATCTCGACCGCCTTTTTGCCACTTATTACGACATCGCCCGCCGGATTATTCTCTGACAGCGGAACTCGCCTGGTTTGGGCAGGGGATTATGTTGAATTGAGGGCGGTAAGACCTCATTTTTTAGTTATCAAAAATGAGGTACTTATCATGAGAATGGACAAACTGACGAGCAAGTTCCAGCTTGCCCTGGCGGATGCGCAGAGCCTGGCGGTTGGGATGGATCAACAGCTGATTGAGCCGGCGCACGTGATGGTTGCGTTGCTGGACCAGGAGGGCGGCGCCAGCCGGCACCTGCTCAGCAAGGCCGGTGTGCGGGTGGATCAGCTGCGATCGAAATTGGGTGAACGGCTTGAGAGCCTGCCGCGGGTTAGTGGCACGGAAGGTGAAATAAACCTTTCAAACGACCTGATCAAGATTCTGAACCTGACTGACAAGCTGGCGCAGAAACGCGGCGACCAGTATGTGGCGAGCGAACTCTTTATCCTTGCTGCGATGGACATGAAGGGCGCCCTGGGGGATATCCTCAAGCAGGCCGGCGCCAACCGCGAAGCGATTGAAAAGGCGATCGAGGACATGCGCGGCGGCGAGCAGGTGGTGGATCCCAACGCCGAGGAAAACCGCCAGGCGCTGGAAAAGTACACCATTGACCTGACCGAGCGGGCAGAGCAGTCGAAGCTGGACCCGGTGATCGGGCGCGACGAGGAAATCCGGCGTTGCGTCCAGGTGCTGCAGCGGCGCACCAAGAACAACCCGGTGTTGATCGGTGAGCCCGGCGTCGGCAAGACCGCTATCGTGGAAGGCCTCGCTCAACGCATCATCAACAACGAGTGCCCGGAAGGCATTCGGGGCAAACGGGTGCTCAGCCTGGACATGGGGTCCTTGCTGGCCGGCGCAAAGTTCCGCGGCGAGTTCGAGGAGCGGCTCAAAGCCGTACTCAGCGACCTGGCCAAGCAGGAAGGCAACATCATCCTGTTCATCGACGAAATTCACACCATGGTCGGCGCCGGTAAGGCCGAGGGAGCGATGGATGCCGGCAATATGCTGAAACCAGCCCTGGCCCGCGGCGAGTTGCATTGCATCGGCGCAACCACGCTGGATGAGTATCGCCAGTATGTCGAAAAAGATGCAGCGCTGGAACGGCGCTTCCAGAAAGTATTCGTCGGCGAACCGACGGTTGAAGACACCATTGCCATCCTGCGCGGACTGCAGGAGCGTTACGAAGTACATCACGGTGTGGACATCACTGACCCGGCGCTGGTGGCTGCTGCGACGCTGTCTCACCGGTATATCAGTGACCGGCAGCTGCCCGACAAGGCCATCGACCTGATGGACGAGGCGGCTTCACGCATCCGCATGGAAATTGATTCCAAGCCCGAAGCACTGGACCGGCTGGAGCGAAAACTGATCCAGCAGAAGATCCAGCGCGAGGCGCTGAAGAAGGAATCCGATGAGGCCTCCATCAAGCGCCTGGAAGAGCTGGAAGAAAACATCGCCGAAATGGAGCGGGAGTTTTCCGACCTGGATGAAATCTGGAAATCCGAGAAAGCGGCAGTGCAGGGCACCACCCACATCAAGGAGGAACTGGAGCGTACCCGTGCTGCCCTGGAAACCGCGATGCGGGCGCAGGACCTGGCGCGGATGTCCGAGTTGCAGTACGGCAAGATTCCCGAGCTGGAAAAGCAGCTTGAAGACGCGGAGAAAGGAGAGCAGGGCGAATTCCAGTTATTGCGGAACAATGTGACCGAAGACGAGATTGCCGAGGTGGTTTCCCGCTGGACCGGCATTCCGGTATCACGCATGCTCGAGGGCGAGCGTGACAAGCTGTTGCGCATGGAAGAAAGCCTGCATCAACGTGTGATCGGGCAGGATGAGGCCGTGTCGGCTGTTTCCGATGCGATCAGGCGGTCTCGCGCCGGCCTGTCCGACCCGAACCGACCGATCGGCTCCTTCCTGTTCATGGGCCCGACCGGGGTCGGTAAAACCGAGCTGTGCAAGGCGCTGGCCGAGTTCATGTTCGACACCGAGGACGCCATGGTGCGCATCGACATGTCCGAGTTCATGGAAAAACATTCTGTGTCGCGGCTGGTCGGCGCTCCCCCGGGCTATGTGGGTTACGAGGAAGGAGGTTACCTGACCGAGGCGGTTCGTCGCCGTCCTTACTCGGTGATCCTGATGGATGAAATTGAGAAAGCGCACCCGGACGTGTTCAACATCCTGTTGCAGGTGCTCGATGATGGGCGCCTGACGGATGGCCATGGCCGCACCGTGGATTTCAGGAATACCGTTGTTGTGATGACTTCAAACCTCGGCTCCCAGCGGATCCAGGAACTGGCGGGCGAAGGCTATGAAGCCATTAAAACGGCGGTGATGGACGTGGTGGGGCAGCATTTCCGACCCGAGTTCATCAACCGGGTCGATGAAATGGTGGTGTTCCACCCACTCGATCAGGAGCAGATCAAGCTGATCGCCGGGATCCAGCTAGCTAATCTTCGCAGGCGCGTGGAGAGCAATGGTTTTGAGCTGGAAGTCTCCGATGAAGCGATGAACCTGATTGGCGAAGCAGGCTTTGACCCGGTGTACGGCGCCAGGCCGCTGAAGCGCGCCATCCAGCAGGAAATCGAGAATCCGCTGGCGCAGAAAATCCTGTCCGGAGATTATGCTTCCGGGGATACGATCATCGTTACGGTAGAGGGGGGGCACTTCGTTTTCAGCTAACGCGAAGGCAAGTGCATGCGGCGGCTGCGCTCGCCCAGCGGGCGCAGGAACTGGCCGAACATGTCGAAGCTGAGAGCCACTGACTGGCCGATCAGTTCGTGTGTCTGCTGCTGAATGGCGGCTGCATCACCCCGCCGCCCGTTGACCTGGAGATCTTCCAGGTATTCCGGCAAACTCAGCCAGCGGTTGATCAGCCGCTCGTCCAGTTCCAGGTGGCATTGCAGTCCCCAGGCGTTCTGCCCATAGCGGAATGCCTGGTTTTCGCAGGTCGGTGAGCGGGCCAGGTGAACGGCGCCATCAGGCAGGTCAAAGGTGTAGCCATGCCATTGAAACACCGGGTGGGATTCATGCAGCGCGCAAAACAGCGGATCGGCCGGTGCCTGCACGGTCGGCTGCAGGTCGTACCAGCCAATTTCCCATTCTTTCATCGGCCGCACGCCGCCGCCCAGGGTGTAGGCCAGCAGCTGTGCTCCCAGGCAGATACCCAGCACGGGAATTTCGCGTTTCAATGCTTCCTCGATACAGCGCGTTTCGACGTTCAGGTGTGGATAGAGATGCCCCTGGTCGGGCATTTGCGGACCACCCAGCACGATCAGCGCATCGTAGCGGCTGATCTCGGGGCGGGCATCGGGTTCGCGGTGGAAATTGACGTATCGAATCCGGTGGCCACGGTTGCGCAGCATCGGGTCCAGGGTGCCCAGCGGCTCGGCCGGCACATGCTGAAAGACCATGACTTTTGCCATCAGGGAATCGTCAAGCCGAAGCCCTGACCTGGCCGCTACCGCGCACTACCCACTTGTAACTGGTCAGCTCGGGCAGGGCCATGGGGCCGCGGGCATGCAGCTTTTGCGTGCTGATACCTATTTCAGCCCCCATACCGAATTGCCCGCCGTCGGTGAAGGCAGTAGATGTATTGGCGTAAACTGCGGCCGCGTCCACGTTGTTCAGAAAGGTTTCGATGACTTCGGACTCTTCGGCGACGATAGCCTCGGAATGTTTTGAGCTATAGCGATGAATGTGGTCCAGCGCTTCCTCCAGCCCGGCCACTGTGCGGATTGACATTCGCAGGGAAAGAAACTCCTGGCCGAAATGGGCCTCTTCAGCCCGGTTCAACGGACCGGCATAGTGCCCTTCCAGCGCTTCGTATGCCTCCTCGTCCGCGAACACCTCGACGCCGTGTTCTTCGCCCATGGCCTGCATCATCACAGGCAGTTCAGGCAACAAAGTCCTATCCAGAACTAAAGTATCAAGCGCGTTACAGACACTAACCCGGCGCGTTTTTGCATTGGTGATAATGGCTTTCGCCATGGCTGGATCTGCACTGCTGTGCACGTAGGTGTGGACGATGCCGGCGCCGGTCTCGATCACGGGGATACGGGCATTGTCGCGGACGAAATCGATCAGGCCCTTTGATCCGCGCGGAATGGCCAGGTCGATGTAGCCGGTGGCCTGCAGTATTTGCGGCAGAATTTCACGTTGTGGTGGCGCCAGCAACACGGCTGCAGTGTCGACGCCATGCGCGGTCAGCACTTCATGCATCAGGCGAACGATCACGGTGTTAGTGTCATGTGCATCACTGCTGCCTTTCAGAACGCAGGCATTCCGGGTTTTCAGGCAGAGTGCAAATACGTCGAAGGTGACATTGGGCCGTGACTCGAAAATGACCGCGATGACCCCCATCGGTACGCGCACCTTGCGCAGTTCCAAGCCATTCTCCAGGCGCCTTTGTTCGAGGACTTCACCCACCGGCGAGGGCAGTCCGGCGACGCAGCGCAGATCGTCGGTGATCGCAGCGAGACGGTCAGCGTTTAATAGCAAGCGGTCGTACTTGGGATCGCTGGCGGGCATGCGGGCCAGGTCCAGGCGATTTGCCGCCAGGATATCGTCGCTGGACTGCAGCGCCCGGTCGGCCAGGTCATGGAGGATCCGGACAATGGCTTGATCAGTGCACCCGGCCAGTTCACGTGCCGCGTCGCGGGTACTCGCAAGCTTGCTTTTCAGTTCCAGTTGTTGCTCATCCATACACGTTTTTCCGTCATTCCACCAGGTAGAGATAGTCGTAATGTATCAGGGCTTTTTGTCCACGCTTACCTTTCAGGCTGTCTGCTTCCACGTGGTTGTAGCGGGCTCGTCCGCAGCCAAGCACGTCACCGTTCGCGTTACGGATCTGGATCACGTCGCCCTGGTTGAACGAGCCTTCAACCGATTCGATGCCTACCGGCAGCAGGCTTGCCAGGTGGCTGCTGTCGCGCAGTGCGTCCTCGGCGCCCGCATTGACGATGACATGTCCGGCCGCGTGGTCATCGGCGCTGGCCAGCCAGCGTTTGGCTGGAGAAGCGTCACCGAGGGCGGGAAAACGGGTGCCGGTCACTTGCTCGCCGGTGATTTTTACCAGGATGTCAGGGTCACTGCCATCGGCGATGACGACTTCCGTACCCAGGCGGGCCGTCTTGCGCGCGATCGCCAGCTTGCTGTGCATGCCGCCACGCCCCAGCACCGACGTGCCCCGCAGCACGACCTCTTCAATCTGATGCCGGTCGTCGTCCCAGGTTGCAATACAGTCAGATTCCGAATGCTCCGGGTCGCCGTCGAAGACGCCCGGCACCGTGCTCAGCAGGCACAACAGGTCAGCCTTGACCATGCCTGCCAACAGGCCGGCCAGTTCGTCGTTATCGGTAAACATCAGTTCCGTGATGGCCACCACGTCGTTCTCATTGACTATCGGCACGATTCCGGCGGTGAGCAGGGCCTCGATACAGCCCCGCATGTTGAGGTAATGCCTGCGGGTCTGAAAATCACTTTTGCTGGCCAGCACTTGCGCGATGGTCAGGCCGTTTTGCTGAAACAGGCTGCGGTACGTTTCCATCAACCGCACCTGCCCGGTGGCCGCCATGACCTGCTTGCGTGCGACCGGGTCGCTGACCTTCTGAAGCTGGCTGCCGGCGATACTGCTGCCCGCGGCAACGGCGCCTGATGAAACCAGCAAAACCTGCCAGCCCTGGGCGCTTAGCTCGCATAATTGGCCGACCAGGCTGCCCAGCACCTCACGGTTGAGTTCACCGCGCGTGTCGCACAATACCTGGCTGCCGATTTTTACAACGATCCTGCGGCCCACGGATACGCTACCTCCCTAAAGCCCCAGGACTTCCGTGCCTTGCTCAAACACGATATCCACCGGAATTTCGGCAGAGGCCAGGCGGTCCAGATCGGCCTGCAGTTGCGCGGGCACGCTACCCATTTCCGCAACGAAGGCGTCGACCGCCTGGTAATCGCCATTGCCCTGCAGGGTCAGCAGCTTGTTGCTCAGGTCCTTCACGGCCTGCTCAAACTCGGGAACGTTGACCCGGTAGGTTCCGGTTTTTTCGTCCCAGCTGAAAGCGCCGGCCTGCTTGAAGAAATTGAAACGGATCATGTTGGCCTTACCGTGGGCGCTGCTTGCGCCGAAGCGGACGGATCGGAAAATACCGGCCATGAAGGTCACGTAGTCGTCCATCAACTCACCTTGAGTGATTTCACCTTTCTCACGCAATTTTTGCACCATGTACAGGCCCAGGATGTCCGCCTTGCCTTCTTCCAGCGCAGAGGCATGGTCTTTCATCGCATGGCGGACCGTGTTACTGCCATCCAGCGTATTTTTGATGCCAAGCCCATGCGCGACTTCATGGAACATGGTGTTGCCGAAAAACGAATCGAAAGTGATGTGCCGGCGCTGGTCTTCGGCAATCAGCATGTCCGAGATGGGCACCAGGATCTGGTTGTACTTGGCCAGCATGGCATTCTTCAATTGCAGCCGGCGGGTGCCCTTGGCCAGTTGCACTTCTTCATCGTTGGGCAGGTTTATGGCAATGGTCTTGGACCCGGCATTGGAGTGACCGGCGTAATAAACCACGTCATAGGCGTTCAGGTCGGCGTCCGACCCGGGCATTTCCTGCTTGTACGGCTCCGGTACCGGCAAGCCGACCTGCAGTTCCGGCAGGTATTGCGCGAACCGCGCCAGGCGTTCGCTCCACTCAAGGTCCTTGATCAGCACGTAGGACTCATAGGCGGCACGGTAACCAAACAGCAGGTCCTCGTAAGTCTCGATGGGGCCGATCACCAGTTCGATCGGATTGTTCTTCATATCCATCCAGGCCATGTCGGATGCCTGGAAATCATCGTTCTGCAGCGCTGCCGCCCGCATCAGCAGGTAATTGGTGAATTCCGGGTCGGTGGCCAGCTCTGCTGCCTGGCGCAACAGCCCGGCTGCCTCGGCCAGCTGTGCTGCATAAGCCTGGCTGAAAGGTTCAAGGTACAATTCGCCACTCTCGTTGCGCTTGACCAGAGTGTAAAGCCCGTCCTTACCCGGCTGCTCCCAGGCCTCGAACTCCTCCTTGCTCATGTCAGCCGGGTAAAATTGCGCCCCGGGTGGCTTGGGTCCGGCGCTTTCGACAAACGGCTGATCAGCCGCCAGCCTGTCCCAGGGACCATAATTGATTTCTGCAAACCGTCTTTGGGCCGGATCATCGATCGCATCCAGCAAGGATTCGCGATCGCCATAAGCCTGCAGCCAGAACAGCTGGTCCATGATCTCCGAAGCCCTGATCAGCAACGGGATCATCTGTTTTTGCCGGTCATCCAGGTGGTCCAGGTTAGCAGTAAGCCGGACCGTGGCGTAAATGTTGTAACGGGCATTCTCAGGTTCAGTCGCCTCTGGCCTTGGAGCAGCGGGCGCCTCGCGCACCGCGATTTCGGGTTCTCCGACGGTTTCAGCGGGAGGTGGTTCGGCCTGTTGACAGGCGGCGAGAACCAGCAGTGCGGCGATCGACAGGATATGTTGCGCTTTCATTGAAATCACTCCGAAAAACGGCATGGAACCAAACCTCAAATGATATCAGACCCGATTGTGCCCGGCCTGTAGAAAACGGCCGAAATTGTCCCCATTTAAGTGCTCATCACCTATAATTGTCCGATTTTATCAAGGTTAAAAGAAATGCCGATTTACGAATATCAATGCGACTCCTGCGGGCACGAGTTGGAAAAGCTTCAACGCATCAGCGACGACCCGCTCAAAGACTGTCCCGATTGCGGTGAAGAAGAGCTTCGCCGGCTGGTTTCCGCGGCTGGATTCCGCCTCAAAGGCGCTGGTTGGTATGAGACCGATTTTAAAAAGGGCGACAAGAAAAACCTGCACGATTCGGGTTCCTCGAAGAGTGCTTCTTCGAGTAACAGCACGCCGTCCACCGATAACAGCAAGTCCGCGGCGAACAAACCTGCGGTCAAGCCGGCAAGCAAACCTACTTCCACGGCTGCAGGTAAATCCTGAGCACCGATGGATAATCACGCCCCAACCGGAGCATAAAAATGCGCACTCATCTTTGTGGCGAAGTGAATGAACAACTGGCAGACCAACCGGTTCAGCTGTGTGGCTGGGTAGACCGCCGCCGTGACCTGGGCGGCCTGATCTTCATCGGCCTGCGGGACCATGCCGGCATCATCCAGGTAGTGGTCGAGCCTGACAGCCCCGCGTTTGGTGACGCCGAGGCGCTGCGAAACGAGTTTTGCGTTTGCATCAGCGGCACGGTCCGGATGCGGCCGGAAAGCCAGTGGAACGAGTCGATGGCGACAGGCAAGGTGGAAGTGCTGGCTGAGAAGGTCGAATTGCTGAATGCTTCGGCGCCGATGCCGCTGTTGATGACCGATGAGGATGGCGAGGAAATTCGCCTGAAGTACCGCTACCTGGATTTGCGGCGACCGCGCATGCAGCATAACCTGCGAACCCGGGCAAAAATGTACCGGGCCATTCGCAACAGCCTGGAGAGCAAGGGGTTCACCGAATTTGAAACGCCGATGCTGACCAAGGCGACGCCCGAAGGTGCGCGCGATTACCTGGTGCCCAGCCGCGTGCATGCCGGCCAGTATTTTGCGCTGCCGCAGTCGCCACAGCTGTTCAAACAGTTGCTGATGATGTCGGGTATGGACCGCTACTACCAGATCGCGCGATGTTTCCGGGACGAAGACCTGAGGGCGGACCGGCAGCCGGAATTTACCCAGCTGGATATCGAGATGGCTTTCGTTGAGGAAGCCGATGTCCAGCAGTTGGCGGAAACGATGATTCGGGAAGTATTCAGGGAAACGCTGGATGTCGAGTTGCCCCAGCCTTTTCCGCGCATGAGCTGGCACCAGGCCATGGACCGTTATGGCTCCGACAAACCGGACCTGCGGATTCCGATGGAACTGGTTACCGTCGACGAGCATGTCGCACAGCTTGATTTCAGGGTGTTCTCCGGCCCGGCAAATGACGAGGGTTCCCGCGTGGCAGCCTTGCGGGTACCCGGTGGCGCCGAGCTGTCCCGCAAACAGATCGACGAGTATACCGAGTACGCCGGTCGCTACGGGGCGCGTGGACTGGCCTGGATCAAGGTCAACGATGCCCCAGCAGGGCTGCAAGGCCTGCAGTCGCCGATCGCCAAGTTCCTGGACGAGAAAGCCTGGCAGGGCATTGCTGGCGCAACTGGCGCAGAAACCGGCGATATCCTGTTATTCGGTGCCGGGGAATGGCTCACGGTCAGCACTTTCATGGGCGCGCTGCTGGTCAAAACCGGGCAGGACCGTGGCCTGGTGCAGGATGGCTGGCAACCCCTCTGGGTCAATGAATTCCCGATGTTCGAATGGGATGAAGAAGCGCAGAGACACATTGCGATGCATCACCCGTTTACTGCACCAGCCCGGGCAGAGCCCGAGGCATTGCTTGCCAATGCATCCGCAGCACTGTCCAAGGGTTATGACATGGTGCTGAACGGGGCTGAAATCGGTGGCGGGTCGATCCGTATCCACAACCCGGCAATGCAGCAGGCGGTGTTCAAGCTGCTTGGCATTGGCGAACAGGAAGCGCAGCAAAAATTTGGTTTCCTGCTGGATGCGTTGAGGTACGGTTGTCCGCCGCACGGCGGTATCGCTTTCGGCCTGGACCGGATTGCCGCGCTGATGTCGGGAGAGGACTCCATCCGCGACGTGATCGCGTTCCCCAAGACGACCACGGCCCAGTGCCTGCTGACCTCGGCGCCATCGCCGGTGTCGGATGAGCAGGTCGCTGAGTTGCATATTCGAAACGTCAGCAAGGGCAGTTGAAGCCTGACGAACGCACGGGTGTCATAGCGGCGTTGGCGGCCTACATTTTTTGGGGCCTGGCGCCGATCTATTTCAAACTGATCCAGACGGTAGCGGCCTCGGAAGTCATTGCCCACCGCATTCTCTGGTCGATTCCCATGCTGGCCATATTCCTGTTGCTGCGGGACGGGGCCGGCTTCTGGAACCGCCTGCGCCTGCCGCCCCGAACGGTCATGATTCTGCTGGTTTCGGGGGTCCTGGTGATGTCCAACTGGCTGGTGTTCGTGTGGGCTGTCGTCAACGGGCAGGTTCTGGCTACCAGCCTGGGCTATTTTATCGGGCCGCTGGTCAATTTCCTGCTGGGCTTCCTGTTCCTGAAGGAGCGCTTGACCTCCATCCAGACACTGGGCGTGCTGATCGCGGCTTCCGGTACGGTTTACCTGGGCTGGTTCCTGGGGACGCCGCCATGGATATCGCTGACGCTGGCGTTTTCCTTCGGCTTCTACGGACTGATCCGAAAGAAACTGGATGTCGGGCCAATGATCGGCCTGTTATGGGAAACTTCGCTGATCGCCCCGTTGGCTATCGCGTTCATGGTGTGGTCCGCGAAAAACGGCACGCTTTCTTTTGGTGCCGGCAGCCTGCAGACAGATTTCCTGTTGGGCCTTGCAGGGCTGGTCACGATTCTTCCGCTGGTCTGGTTCAACGTCGCCGCGAAGTCGCTGCGCCTGAGCACACTGGGTTTTTTCCAGTACATCGCACCGTCAATGACGTTCCTGTTATCCGTGTTCCTTTACGATGAACCGTTTACGCAGGGCCACGCGGTTGCTTTCGGCTGCATCTGGCTGGCGCTGGCGATGGTATCGGCCGAATCAGTCGCGCGCGCCCGGCGGTTCACGATAGGCTGACGGGATGTTGCAGCAAGCGGAGGTCATCCTGGTGCATGGATTGTGGTTCGGTTCCTGGGCGATGGCCAGCCTGGCTAAAAAGCTGGAGGCTTCGGAATTCAGTTGCCGACGGTTTTCCTATGCCACGACCAGGCAGGGGCTTGATGCACACGCCACTGCGTTGCGGGAGTTTGCCCGCCAATCCACGTTTCAGCAGGTGCATTTTGCAGCCCACAGCCTGGGTGGGTTAGTGACATTGAGAATGCTGCAATTGTTCGCAGATGCGGTGCCCGGCCGGGTTGTGCTGTTGGGCAGCCCCCTGGGTGGCAGTGTCACCGCGCACAAGGCCGGCAAGATTCCTGGCGCGGACAAGCTGCTGGGTGAAATCAGCCCGGCGTTGCAGGGCGGGTTCCAGCGCCTGCCTGCAGATCGCGAAACCGGCATGATAGCCGGCACCCGGGGTGTCGGGCTGGGTATGCTGGTCGGTGGAGTAGGCGGCACCGGTGATGGCACGGTCGCAACGGCTGAAACACGCGTTCCTGGTCTTGCGGACCATATTGAATTACCCGTTACACATACGGGAATGCTGTATTCCGCGGAAGTCGCCCGGCAAGCGGCGATTTTTCTTCGAACCGGTGGCTTCGCTCACGCGACCCCATGCTAAAATATGCGGTTTAGTTACCTACCGAGGAAACAGCTGCTATGGCTGGACACAGTAAATGGGCGAATATCCAGCACCGCAAGAAAGCGGTGGATGCCAAGCGGGGAAAAATTTTCACGCGGGTCAACCGTGAACTGACCGTCGCGGCGCGCGAAGGCGGCAGTGATCCGGATGCCAACCCCCGTTTGCGGCTGGCTATTCAAAAAGCCAATGCGGCCAACATGCCGAAGGACACCATCGAACGAACCATCAAGAAGGCCGCGGGCGAACTGGAGGGGGTCACATACGAGGAAATTCGCTACGAAGGCTATGCCCCCAATGGCGTGGCGGTGATGGTCGATACGCTGACGGATAACCGTAATCGCACCGTCGCCGAGGTGCGTCATGCGTTCAGCAAGCATGGCGGAAACCTGGGCACTGACGGTTCGGTCGCTTACCTGTTCAACAAGATCGGCGTGCTGAATTTTCCACCTGGAACGAGCGAGGACGAAGTCATGGAAATCGCGCTGGATGCCGGTGCGGATGATGTCGTCACCGAGGAAGATGGGTCCATTGAGGTGGTCGCTTCTCCCGAGGCATTTGCAGACGTGGTTGCGGCGATGGAGCAGGGCGGTCTGACGCCGGCTAACTCGGAAGTGACCATGCGGGCCAGCCTGGAAGTCGAACTGGACATCGAGAGCGGGCAGAAAGTGCTGCGTTTCCTGGACGTGCTGGAAGACCTCGACGATACACAAGCAGTTTACTCCAATGCAGACATCCCCGACGAGGCATACGGAGACTGATGCGGATACTGGGCATTGATCCGGGTTCCCGATTTACAGGCTTTGGCATTATCGAAGTGAGTGACGGACGGACTCTGCATGTGCACCAGGGAGTTATCAAGGCGGGCAGCGGTGAGTTTCCTGAGCGCCTCGGGATCATCTTCAGCGGTGTCAGCGCCTTGATTGATGAGTTCGGGCCGGATGAATTTGCGATCGAAAATGTCTTCGTCAGCAAGAATGCCTCCTCTGCGCTTAAGCTGGGACAGGCACGCGGCGCCGCCATCTGCGCAGCCATTGCCAAAAACCTGCCGGTTTCAGAATATTCGCCCCGGTCGGTCAAGCAGGCGATCGTTGGCCGTGGCAGCGCCGACAAGGTTCAGATTCAGCACATGGTCACGGTGTTGCTGCAACTGAAAGAAAAACCGTTGGAAGACGCCGCCGACGCGCTGGCTGTGGCATTATGTCACCAGCATACGCAGCAAACCACGGAACGGATGCAGGCACTACAACAACGATGATCGCACGCCTGGCAGGAACCCTGATTTTCAAGCAGCCACCGCTCATGGTGATCGACGTCGCCGGTGTCGGCTACGAGGTCGAAGCCCCCCTGTCCGTGTTCTACAACCTGCCGGAACTCGGGCAGCCCATCGTGATTCTCACGCACTTGTCCATCAAGGATGACAGCCATACGCTGTATGGGTTTGCCAGCGAATCCGAACGAACCCTGTTTCGCCAGTTACTGAAAATCAGCGGCATCGGCGCCAAGCTGGCGCTGACCATCTTGTCAGGGGCCAGCGGAGAAGAACTGGCACGTTACGTGGCGGAAAGCGATTCAGCCGCACTGGTGCGCCTGCCCGGAATTGGCAAGAAAACCGCCGAACGGATCATTATCGAATTGCGCGACAAGCTGGACGTATTGCCGGCGGCCGCAGGGCCGACAACAAGCGGAGACGCCGGGGCTTTGCCGGCCAGCGCGATCAGCGAAGCGATCACGGCGCTCAACGCACTGGGATACAAGCCCCAGGAATCAAGCAGCCTGGTCCGTAAAGTCGCCAAACCGGACATGGATGTCGAAGAAATTATTCGTCTCGCGCTGCAGTCAACGGTGAAACCCTGAATGAATGAAGCAGATAGCCGAGTGGTATCCCCCGAAGACAGCGTCGAGGATTTCACGCTGGATGCCAGCCTCAGGCCGAAGACCATGGACGAGTACATCGGCCAGCCGGCCATGCGCGAAAAACTCGGGATCTTTCTCGAGGCAGCCAAGCGCCGCAGTGACGCCCTGGATCACATGCTGATCTTCGGTCCCCCGGGGTTGGGTAAAACCACGCTGGCACACGTCGTCGCTTATGAGCTGGGCGTCAGCCTGCGCCAGACTTCCGGCCCGGTGCTGGAACGCGCAGGTGACCTGGCCGCGCTGCTGACCAACCTGCAGCCCGGGGATGTACTGTTCGTGGACGAAATTCACCGCCTGTCGCCGGTGGTGGAAGAGGTGCTTTATCCGGCGCTGGAAGATTTCCAGATCGATATCATGATCGGCGAAGGCCCGGCGGCCCGCTCGATCAAGCTGGACCTGCCGCGTTTCACACTGGTGGGTGCGACTACCCGCGCCGGCTTGCTGACCTCGCCGCTGAGGGACCGGTTTGGCATTGTCGAGCGGCTGGAATTCTACAGCGCAGAGGAATTGTCGATGATTGTCACACGTTCGGCAGGAATTCTGCAGATTGGTATAGATAATGAAGGTTCGCTGGAAATCGCGAGGCGATCCCGGGGAACACCGCGGATCGCCAATCGCCTGCTGCGCCGGGTGCGGGATTTTGCCGAGGTCAAAGGCGACGGTCATATTGACCAGCCCATCGCGGCCGCGGCCATGGAAATGCTGCAGGTGGATGAGCTGGGTTTCGACACGATGGATCGCCGCCTGCTGAAAACGATCATCGAGCACTTTGACGGCGGCCCGGTGGGGGTGGAGAGTATCGCGGCTTCCCTGTCGGAAGAGCGTGGCACCGTGGAGGATGTGCTGGAGCCGTACCTGATCCAGCAGGGATACATCACCCGCACAGCCAGGGGACGCATGGCGACCTCGAAGGCGTACCGTCATTTCGGCCTGGAAAAATCCGCCGGTGGTGGCAATGACCTGTTCGGTTCGAAATAGACGCAGGTGAACTAAACAACAAGGTTTTTGTCTGGCAATAAAGGCCCGAGGCTGATGGAGTTAACAAGAAATGAATAATGATTTACAAGTCTGGCAGTTGATCCTGGAAGCCAGCTGGCTGGTGCAGGGAGTGATGGGAATCCTGTTGCTGGCATCGGTCGCTTCCTGGGTGATCATCTTCAGAAAACGGCAGGTTCTGTCCAGGGCGGAAAAAGAAGCCAATATTTTCGAAGAGAAATTCTGGTCGGGCACCGACCTGACGGCGTTGCATGAGGCGATTACCGGGGCTCATCGCACCAGCAGGGGGATGGAGCGCATCTTCGACGCTGGCTTCTCCGAGTTCCTGCGCATGCGCCAGCAAGGCAGGATGGGTCCCAATATGATGGTGGAGGGTGCCCAACGCTCCATGCGCATCGCCCTGACCCGTGAGACCGAAGACCTCGAGCACCACCTGAATTTCCTGGCGACCGTTGGCTCAACCAGTCCATATGTTGGCCTGTTCGGCACGGTCTGGGGCATCATGACATCGTTCCACCAGCTTGCTAATGTTAACCAGGCGACCATTGCGATGGTCGCCCCCGGCATCTCCGAAGCCCTGATTGCGACAGCGATGGGCCTGTTCGCCGCCATTCCCGCCGTCATCGCCTACAACCGCTATTCCAACCAGGTAGAGCGGCTGGAAGTGCGGTATGACAACTTCAAAGAGGAATTCTCCAGCATCCTGCAACGACAGGCGCACGTGCTCAAAGAGGAGTAAGACTCATGGAGACTGGAAGAAGCCGCCGCCGCCCGATGGCAGAAATCAACGTCGTACCTTACATCGACGTGATGCTGGTGCTGCTGGTGATCTTCATGATCACCGCGCCGTTGCTCAACCTCGGCGTCGAAGTCGAGCTTCCGAAAGCGGATGCCGAGCCGATGGATACGCAGGAAAGCGATGAACCGCTGGTGATTACGGTGCTGCAAAACGGCGACCTGTATCTTAACGCCGGCGGCGATCTGGACGGCACCAGCAGTGGCCTGATCGATCCGGAATCGCTGGTAACCATGGTCAAGGCCATCGTCAGCCGCAACCCGGAAATCCAGGTGCTGGTGGGTGGCGACGAACGGGCCGTTTACGGCCAGGTCTACCAGGCCATGGTGCTGCTGCAAAAAGCCGGCGTCACCAAGGTGGGCCTGATGAGCGATCCGATGGAACTGGGCCTGGGGCCGGAGGGAGGCGCGGAGTAAGCCGTGAGTTTCTGGCAGGAATTCAACGAACGGCTCAGGGCGCTTGCGCTTGCGCTTGGCGTACATGGCCTGATGGCCGCGCTGGTCGTGCTGGGAACGATGAGCTGGGAGCCGTTTCGTGAACCACAGAACCTGGGGCTGACGATCGAGGCGGTGATCGTCGACACCACCGAAATCAAGAAACAACGCGATGCGGCCAGGAAAGCTGCCGAAATGGAAGATCGACGGCGCCAGCGCAACGAGGAACTGGAGCGTCAGAAACAACGCGAGCTGGAACAGCAGAAACAGCGCGAAAAAGACGCGGCCGAAAAGCGTCAACGGGAATTGGAAGAGCAAAAGAAGCGTGACGCGCAGGATCGGCTACAGAAACTGCGGATGGAGCGTGAACGCAAACTGGAAGACGAGCGCCTGAAGCAGCAACGTGAACTGGAGCAAATCCGGGCCGAACGCGAAGCCGCGGAAAGACAGCGCAAGATTGAGGAAGAGCGGCTCAAGCAGATCGAGGCCCGCAAGGAGAAAGACATTCTCGAGCAGCAACGCTTGCAGCGTGAAGCGGCGGCACAGCGCCAGGCGGACCAGCAGGCCAGGGAGTTCAGGGCCGGGCAGATGGCGACCAGGAGCGATAATTACCAGGCGGCCATCCAGTCGTTCGTGACGCAGAACTGGTTGCGACCGCCAACCGCGCAGGCCGGTTTGAGATGTACGCTGAAGATCGTACAGATACCGGGTGGCGAGGTGATTTCCGCGGCTATCTCCGGCAAGTGCAACGGCGATGAAGCCACACGCCGGTCTATCCTGGCGGCGGTGGAAAGAGGCGGCGCTCTGCCGTATCGTGGCTTCGAGGATGTGTTCCAGAGAGAAATTGATTTTATCTTTATATATGACGGTGACTGATAACGTGAAAAAACTATTCCTGATCCTGCTGGCCCTGACGGCGTTGCAGACGGCCCATGCCCAGCTGCAGATCGAAATCATCAGTGGCAACGCCAGTGCTCTACCGATTGCTATCGTGCCGTTCCAGTGGCTGGATGCAACGACGCCGCCGGCTGACAGTGTTGACCAGGTCATTTCCGGCGACCTCTACCGCTCCGGACTGTTTGATCCGATGGACGTGGCAGACATGGCGGAACGGCCGGTCGAGGCGGAAGACGTCCGGTTCGGCACCTGGCGCTTGCTGAAGGTCGATTACATCGTGATCGGCAAAGTTCGCACGCCTGCAGACGGGCAGGGTCACGAAATCATTTACCAGCTGTTCGATGTGCACACCCAGGAGATGTTGCTGTCCCGTATCACGACAGTGGGCCTGGGTGACCTGCGCTATGGCGCGCACAAGGTTGCCGACGCCATTTACGAAAAACTGACGGGCGTTCCCGGTGCTTTCGCCACCCGGATTGCCTATATCACGGCAACCGGCCTGGGTAATGATCAACGCTATGAACTGGTCGTGGCGGATGCCGATGGTTTCGGGCCGCAGTCCATCGTCGGCTCCCCGGAACCGCTGCTGTCGCCGGCCTGGTCGCCGGACGGTCGCAAGCTGGCCTATGTCTCGTTCGAGAAGGGTAACTCGGCCATATACATGCAGGACGTGTCCACCGGTTCGCGCGAATTGATCTCCAGCGGTAAAGGCATCAACGGCGCGCCGTCGTTCTCGCCGGACGGCAGGAAAATGGCTCTGACGCTCTCGAAATCCGGTAACCCGGAAATCTACATCCGCGACATGGCAACCGGCCGCCTTCAGCAGATCACGCAGCATTGGTCTATCGATACCGAACCCGTTTGGGCACCCGACGGAAGGTATGTCTATTTCACCTCTGACCGGGGCGGCCGCCCGCAGATTTACCGCGTGTCACCCGGTGGCGGATCGCCGGAACGGGTGACGCTGGAAGGTGATTACAATGCCCGCGCCAGCGTTTCTCCCGATGGACGCAAAATCGCTGTAGCGCAGGGCAGAGGAAACGAGTATCGTATAGCCGTCTGGGATATTAAAACCGAGCGATTTACCATACTGACGCCGGGCAAACTGGATGAATCTCCCAGCTTTGCGCCGAATGGCAGTATGATTCTGTACGCGACCCGGGAGGGGACCCGGGGCGTGTTGTCTGCTGTATCTGCAGACGGCAACGTCAGGCAGCGGTTGATTCTGAGTGAAGGGGACGTTCGGGAGCCCGCATGGTCGCCTGTTATCAGGTAGAATATCCGGATAAATTCAGGGAGTAGCCGTAGAGGACGGCTAAACTATAAAAACCAGGAGGAAATAATGAAAAGCGCGTGGCGATTGACTTTAGCATTAATGATTGCAATGACCCTGGCAGCATGCCAGACCACTCCGGAAGCAGAACCCGAACCGGAACCCACACCAGATACGACCGAGACTGATGTGGATACTTCAGGTGCGCCTGATCCCAGGGATTACTCCGATGCACGTAATTTTGATAACCCGGAAAGCTTGTTGTCCAAGCGCGTCATTTACTTTGATTTCGACAAATCGACGGTGCGCCCAGAATATCGCGCGATCGTGTCAGCACACTCGGCCTACGCTGCGGCCAATTCATCGGCCCGGGTGACGCTGGAAGGCCATGCCGATGAGCGCGGTACCCGCGAGTACAACCTGGGCCTCGGCGAGCGTCGCGGCAATGCTGTGACCGGCCTGATGTCAGCCCAGGGAGCACGTGGTAATCAACTGACCGTTGTCAGCTATGGCGAAGAACGCCCGACCTGCCGGGTCAGTGAGGAAGACTGCTGGTCCATGAACCGGCGAGTGGAGATCGTTTACACAGCCAGATGATGAACAGCCGCCGCGTTAGCAATAAGACCATGGTGGTCAGCCTAGTGCTGGCCACCATCATTTCTATCCCTGCGATCCGTCCAGCCCTGGCCCAGGACGCTGATCCTTCGGCAATGACAAACCTGGTCATCCAGGTCCAGGAGTTGCAGGACGAAGTCCGTAATCTTAGGGGGCAGCTTGAAGAGCAATCCCGTGAGCTGGAAAACCTGAAACGGCGCCAGCGCGACCAGTACCTGGACCTCGATCAGCGATTGTCAGACGCGCGGAATGCCCAGCCGGTAGTGGGTGGCGGGCCGGTTACCAGCGGTTCAACCCGGCCGTCAGCTGCACAGCCACCGGCCACTGATGTTCCTGACGTGCGCGAACCGATGGATTCGCAGTCGCAGGTAACGGGCATCGGGCAACCGGTTGCACAGGTGCAGTCACCGGCCGCTTCCGCCGCCGATGAGAAAGCCGCCTACGACATGGCGTTCCAGGCGCTCAAGGAACTGCGTTACGCCGATGCCGCGGAAGACTTCCAGTCGTTTCTCGACCAGTACCCCAACAGCGAGTATGCCGATAACGCGCAGTACTGGCTGGGTGAATCGTATTACGTCACGCGCAATTACGATATCGCCCTGACGGCATTCCAGACCTTGCTAGACAAGTATCCGGAAAGCCCCAAGGGTCCGGATGCGCTGCTCAAGGTGGGCTATACGCATTACGAGCTGGAGCAGTGGGACAGCGCTCGCGCGGCACTGACCCAGGTGCAGGAAAATTACCCCGACACCACGCTGTCACGGCTGGCCGAGAACCGCCTTCGTTCCATGCGAATGGAAGGGCATTACTAGAAACCTTCGGGTCACCTGCATTTCAGGTCCCTGACTTGTTCAGCGACGTCTGTGAGTCAGGCGACTCAAAATGTATGCCGGCATACGCCAGGTACTCTGAGCGGTTCATTCCCCGTGCTTTCGCTCGCATATCTATGATCTGGAGGATTGTCGGCCTTAATGTAATATTGATTCGTTTGGCTGGCCCGAGGATCGGGTCCAGATCTACATCCACATAGGCCAACATAGCAGTTCCTTCTTCCGGATAGAATTCAGACATATCCACAATTTCTGAAGGCGCAGGAATGGGTTGGCCTTCCGCCAGACGATATTCCACGCAGAGCAGGATTGACTCATGAGTATTGTCGATAGCATGCTGGATCGAATCACCCGCAGAGAAGCAGCCTGGTAGATCGGGAACGGTTACACCAAATTGCTGATGATCATCAGTATGAAGAATAATGGGGTATCTCAATATCGCTTCCTGCTTTCAATCCCAACCAGCGCTTTTGAAAATGGCTTTCAGAGTGCCAACGGGTAAATTCTTTCGAGGATGAACGACGACTATCCTGCCATCGGCATGTTTAAAAAGATGATGACTCCCTCTGATTCGCTTGCGAGTAAATTTTTATGGAAATCGTAAGATAGGTATGCGGCGAATCTGACTGGTTTTCTGTAGATGAAATGCCCGGGCGGATCAGTAACCCTTACAATATGAGTATGTCGTCTCAGCGAAAAACAGAAAACATGGAAAAATCTCGCGAGGG
>Ga0316187_10001127_pt1 | contig 22665 bp, 20 predicted proteins | sample CroRivburrow1_MG_FD_204927 | JGI IMG/M metagenome (GOLD analysis project Ga0316187, IMG submission 204927) | Coastal sediment microbial communities from Maine, United States - Cross River worm burrow 1 | ecosystem: Environmental > Aquatic > Marine > Coastal > Sediment | place: USA: Maine...
AGTTGTTCTTTTTACGACACGTGGATTAAGGTCGAAAAAGTATAAGGAGGTGAATGACAATGCCACAACTCGGTTGGTTAATCGATTTAGATAAATGTACAGGATGTGATACTTGTATGGTTTCCTGTAAGTCTGAAAACAACACACGACCATTGGGTTCACCCATGCCGTTTAAAAATGGCCGGGGGGTCCTACCTGACCACGTAAGTTATCGTTGGGTGGTTAAAAGAGAAGGAGGGTTTTACCCCAAACCCAGTATGACTTTTGTTACCAGTTCATGCAACCATTGTCAGCACCCGGCATGCCTCGCTTCGTGTCCGGTGTCAAATGTTAACGATCCTTCAAATCCTAATAACGCGATATTTAAACGTGCGGAAGATGGCGTCGTACTCATTAATCAGGATGTGTGTATTGGCTGCAAGAATTGTATTCAAGCCTGTCCTTATGGTGCACCGCAATTTAATTCTGTGACAGAAAAAGTAGAAAAGTGCACATTTTGTACGCATCGTTTGGAAGCTGGGTTGCAACCGGCCTGTGTAACAGCTTGTGTAGGCAATGCCTTGCATGTCGTGGATGACTTTAATACCGCAGAATCCGGTATGAATGCCCCCGATGGTTTTGCCGATCCAGGCCTTACTGTACCCTCGGTTAAGTTCGCAACGGGATAATTTATTTGAACGAAGGACAGCTAGCAAAGGGGGATAAATGACAATCGAAAATAACGATGAAAGCATACATATCCAAAATTCTGAGCGCATAGCATCGTTTAATGTGATCGACAGAACGCCTGAAGATGAACATCAAAGGCTTCAGTTTCGAGAAGCGATGTATGCGTTCTTAGCGGCTGTGTTTTTACAACCCATTAGTGAAAAATTTCTGCAACAGATCAGCGATCAGTCTTTTCTAACTGAATTATCCGATTTATTCCATGGTAAGGCGTTCAATGAGTTAGAACGCTACCTGACTAGTTTGAATCAGGAAGATTTGGGGAATGAGGTTGATAGGCTCAAGCGTGAATATATGAGCCTGTTTGCTGTTCCAACCGGACGTTATGTTGCGCCCTTTGAAGATATTTATCTTGGCAAGAATCAAAACGGACAAACACACCGAGGGCCATTGCTCGGTGTGCGTGCGATTGCTGTGAAACGCCTTTATCGAGAAGCGGGTGCGCAGATGGATTATTTGCGAAAAGAGTTACCTAATCATGTCGGTGTTGAATTGTCTTTTATGCGCTTTTTGTGTGAGCGGCAAGCTCATACATTCGTTGCTGAATCTGAGGACGCATATTCAAATATGGATTCCAATGAATTTTCTCAATGGGAGGTCTATCGAGCGTATCAAATACGTTTTCTTTCTGAGCATTTGAATCATTGGTTTCCGTTGTTAAACGAAGAAATACAAGAAAAATCAAATCAGGTATTTTATCGAACAATATCCAATCTAACCCAAGAGTACTTGGCACATGATCTGGAATCACTGAAACTACAAGTTGTTACCAACGTTCAGCCGGTAAACTGATCTAAGGATGGTTACAAAAGGAATAAATCGATGCAGGTAGAATCTTTAAGCCGCGATAATGAACAACTGAATGTTCCAGTGCCGATAACAGATCTGTGCAAGCGGGTACGCTTTCGGCAAAGTCAATGCAGTATATGTGTTGATATTTGTTCGGTTGACGCGATTACATTTCCCTTAGGGCCAGAGATTAGTGAAAACTGTATAGGATGTGGTTTATGTCAGGTTGCCTGTCCTACAGAGGCTTTTGAAGGTGCTCTCAATGCGGATCAAATGTTAGTGGATTTGCTCCATTTTCAGGAAGATGGAAAAAATATCAAGCACAATCTTTACATGCATTGCAGTCAGGCCGAGGCGGATAACAATCATTCACTTGCGTTAAATTGCCTTGGCAATCTCACAGAAAATGCATTATTAGCGGTCACGGGCTCTGCTGTAGAGCAATTGTTAGCAACAACCGGTAGGTGCAGTGAATGTAGTCTAAACCAAGGTAAATTGCTGTTCGATAAGGCAGCTCAGACCTACGCGCAACTTTCGACAATGGTGCCGTTTTCAAAGGTGAAAGTCGCTATACGGGAAAAACCTTACAACCAAAAACAACAAAAGCCTTGTGGAGAGGCATCTACCAAGAGTCGACGCGAGTTCTTCCGCACGATAACCGATACCGTAGTAAAGCAAGCGGCCAATGTCGTTGTTAAAAAGGAACAGCAGGTTAAGGCTTTATTGCAGAACAATGTAGATACGATAGAACAGCGGAAAAGATTATCTCCCCAAAGGGAAGTACTCAGGGAGCTATTAGATGGGCTGCGCGGTGATTCTCACGAAGTAGGCTTAGGTATAAAAATTCCCTGGAAAAAAATGGTGGTCGATGAAGCTCACTGTGTTGGCTGTGGAATTTGTGTCAATGTGTGTCCCACGGGTGCACTCATAAAAGAAACCGATTCGACAGAATTGACCCGCTATATTAATAACGCGCTCTGCACGAATTGTGGTGTGTGCGCAGAAGCCTGCCCACAAGATGTTATTCGCTTTGAACAGGTTTATAGGCTAAACGATATAATCGACGACAAATTGCAGGTAATCGCCAAAGTGGCCTTAAATAATTGTGCAATTTGTGGGGAAACAATTCCTGTGTCCGAAGGGGAGGTTTGTACCACATGTCAAAAACGTCAAATTGTTCCGATATTTATGTAAGTGTTGATTAATGTTGTAGAGAAAAATATTGTGCACAGCGAGTCTCACAAAAACACTATATTAGCCGATTCTTTTGGGCGCAGAATCGACTATGTTCGCTTATCAGTCACTGATCAATGTGATTTGCGTTGTTTTTATTGTTTACCCAAACGCTATAAAGGGTTTGTTGAGCCAGAGCACTGGTTGAACTTCGAAGAAATTGAGCGAGTAATAGCAGGTTTTGCCCAGCTAGGGGTTAAGCGTGTACGCATTACCGGTGGTGAACCATTGCTAAGGAAGAACTTGCCAGATGTGTTGGCGCGTTTGCAGCGTATACCCGGCATTGAAGATTTATCACTTAGTACCAATGCAGTTCGTCTAGAAAAATTCGCGCCGCAACTTAAATCGGCTGGTGTATCTCGATTGAATGTCAGTTTAGACAGCTTGAGAGCTGATCGTTTTAAACAAATTACCGGTGGTAAATTAGAAAAAGTACTGGCTGGTTTACAAGCGGCAAAGTTAGCTGGATTTCACCCTATTAAAATAAATACACTTCTTATGAAGGGTATCAATGATGATGAAATTTTTAATATGGTAGAATTTTGTGTGAAAAATAATTTTGCCTTACGCTTTATTGAAACCATGCCCATGGGTGATACAGGCCAAAGTGCCAGTCGTTTTTATGTAGACCTGGGAACGATAAAGAAACGCCTCGAGAGTAAATACTCGCTAATACCCAGTGTTATGCCCGGTGCTGGACCAGCAAGATATGTAAGAATTGCTGGTACGGATACCATGATTGGATTCATTACCCCGATTTCTCAGCATTTCTGTGATACCTGTAACCGGGTTCGCCTTTCAGCTGATGGATCTATTTATCTATGTCTAGGGCAAAACGACGTTGTGCCATTGAGGCATGGGTTGCGTGCAGGAATAGATGACCTGGAATTGACTCGGCTAATCTATGAGGCCGTGCAGCGTAAACCATTAAAACACAACTTTAATGATTCACCTCAACAGGTTGTGCGTTTTATGGCTCACACGGGTGGGTGATAAAGACATTTTGAATACTATAACAGTTTCTCAATAGTCGAAACAATTTTACGACTTTGCGGTGTGACCTTACTGTTAAAACTACCGACCAGTTTTCCCGATCGATCAACAATATATTTGTGGAAATTCCATTCTGGGTATTCACCAGCCAAACTTCCTAATGTGCGGTAAACTGGGTCGGCTTTTTGTTTAATAGCATGGGTTTTGGCAAACATTGGGAATTCCACTCCGTAGGTTAAACGGCAAAACTCCTTAATTTGTTTTTCAGTACCAGGTTCTTGACCACCAAAATCATTTGACGGAAAACCTAATATAACAAAACCCTGATCTTTATATTTTCGATAAAGCGCTTCTAAGCCCTCATACTGCGGTGTGTATCCACATTTACTGGCCGTATTTACGATCATCACAACCTGGCCGTAATAGTTTTTACACAAATTGATGACTTTGTCATCCCCCAGGGTCTTTACATTAAAATCCAAAGTCTGTGGGCATGACGTATTATTAGCGGCATTTACTGTACTTTGTGCAATTACACACAGAATAAGCAAGTTTAGTGTTACAGGAAATAATCGTCGCATGTCAATGCTCCTTTTTTGAATTTCATCTGTTCCGAACATAATCCTAGCTTAGTCAATTTATTGCCACAAGGCCAAACCGCTAAAATATTTCTTAGGGCTTTAACGTGAAACTATATTGAATTTGTCAAATGCTCGATATTACCCTACTTTATATATAGAATAGTTGGTGCTAGACACCTATCACAAATATTAACACAGGGAAATAAGCATGCCTGAAGCGTCACCGTCATATCAAGGCCTAACATATTATTCCGTATGGGATCGTACTACCCGTTGGTTTCATTGGTTAAATGTGATTTGTATCATTGGTCTTATATGTGTAGGAATTGTGATACTTAATAACAAAGTGTTGGGTGTAAGCGGCGATGGAAAAGTATTGCTAAAAACGGTTCATGCTTATATCGGTTATGTTTTTATTGTTAATCTTGTATGGCGATTTGTATGGGGATTTATTGGTAACAAATATGCGCGATGGAAAGCGGTATTGCCCATTGGTCAAGGCTATAGGCAATCTGTGAGTGAATTTATTGCTGGGGCCAAAGCCGGTGAAACACCACAATATTTGGGCCATAATCCCATAGGGAAACTCATGGTGGCATTATTGTTTATACTGCTTGCTACGCAGGCGACAACAGGTTTGGTGTTGGCAGGAACAGATTTATATCTCCCCCCTTTTGGACATGAAATCGCTGAATGGGTAACAGGTGCTGGCGAGGAGCATGATAAGATAGTGAATCTTAAACCTGGTTCAAAAGACGACGTGGATTCCGAAGCCTATTCAGAAATGCGTGCGTTCAGAAAGCCCTTTATTACCATACATGTTTATACGTTTTACACGCTACTTATCGCGATTATATTACATATAGTGGCTGTTGTTGTGACAGAAGTAAGAGAAAACAATAGCTTGGTATCCGCAATGTTTACTGGTAAAAAAGTAGCGTCAAAAAAACCTGTGGATCTAGATTAAAATTATGCACTGAATAACAGGGGCGCTCCTGTCGTCGCGCCCGAAGGGAAGCCATTAAATACGCGATTGCGGCGTTGCAAACCTTGGAACCAAAAGTAGGCGCATTAGCGAGGGAGCGGCCATTCCCTGCGGTCTGCGCCTTGCACTCGCGTATTTACTGGTTTTCTTAATATGCATACAGTTCAGGACACTACACTGGCCAAGCAAGGTGAGGCAAACAACCAATGAAAGCAATTTGGAATGGTCAATTATTAGCCGAAAGTAGTGACACAGTGGTTGTCGAAAATAACCACTACTTTCCTGCCTCGTCTTTACACATGGAATTTATTCTGGTCAGCGATACAAAATCACACTGTCCTTGGAAAGGAGAAGCCAGTTATTATTCAATTATTGTGGATGGTGAGATAAACAGTGATGCGGCTTGGTTTTATCCATCACCTAAAGAAGCTGCAAAAGAAATCAAAAATCATGTGGCTTTTTGGCGGGGAATAGAAGTGACTGAATAGATAATTGTCTTTGGATGTTTATGTCCCTCTAGGGGTGCACAAAACAGGTTGTCATTGGAGCGAATTTTCATCTTCCGAAAGTGGCATCAATTGGAATTTCTGCGGCTATCACTTCTTAAGTGGTTATGCGGGAGATGCCTATACTACAACATCAGACTTAGATGTTGACTCCGAAGGCTATTATCTTAACTTATCTGTTCTATTCCGAGTATACGATGAATACTGATAATATGACAATTTAGAAACAAGATCTAACACCATCAAACCTCTGTTGATTAGTCCGTCTATATAGGCAAATATGCCACTTCTGGCCCTTTGAGCAAAGCGCCCAAAGCATTCATAACGCTGGACTCCAATAAATAAAACTTTAAATCCTATCAAATACTTTGAACTAATGCAGGAAAGTACAGGGTATATTTTATTGTCGTGCGTCTATTTAATAAATGCTGAATAAATTAATCAAGTCTTTCGCTGAATGCGCTGGGGTAGGCAAAAATCGTGCACCCTTTTAAAAGAGTTTTCTGCTTGAAGGAAATCGGGAGTGATATATGGGGCTTTTAATTTTTTTGGTTTTTATATTGTGTGGAATATATGTACAACTTAGGGGGAAAGTCCATCATACTAGATTTAGGCGCATGTTGACAGATCATTCAAATATTATGGGCCCGATAAATTGTCTTTTTTATGCTTTTTCTACCGTGCCTAATTCGCCGTACTATGATATCAAGAAATTTCCAGAATTGAAGATATTCGAGAAAAACTGGGAAACCATTAGAGATGAAGCCATTAACTTGAATAATATGTCAATTATTCAGGCATCGCAGGATCTCGATGATGGAGCGTTCAATTCCTTTTTTAGAACGGGCTGGAAACGATTTTATTTGACGTGGTTTGGTAGCACATTAAATTCAGCCAACCATCTGTGCCCGAAAACGATGAGCTTATTAAGCTCAGTAAAATCAGTAAAAGGTGCTATGTTTACAATGCTTCCGCCAGGGGCTCGATTGGGAAAGCATAGGGATCCATACGCAGGAACCTTACGCTACCAATTGGGATTGCTTACACCGAATTCTGATGATTGCAGTATTACTGTCGATGGTAAAAAATATTCGTGGCGTGACGGTGAGGCTATCATGTTTGATGGAACCTATATTCACCATGCAGAAAACAAAACTGAAAACAACCGGATTATTCTCTTTTTAGAAATCAAGCGACCCGTGAGGTTGATTTTAATTGACTGGGTTAACACAATTTTTTCAAGAACCGTTATAGCCGCAACAGTTTCAAAAAATAGTGAGGGCGATAAAGTAGGCTTTATTAACAAACTTTTCGCCTATGGTTTTCAAATTAGAATATTAGGTATTAAGATAAAATCGTATAATAAAGCCCTGTATTATATACTTCAGGATGCCATCTATGTGTCCTTGATCTACGGAATATTCTTTTAAAAATAAATGCAACGAAAACGAAACATATCGTGTGGAAAAGCCGGGGAAAAATTATATGAGGTGCAATATTATTCAACTATGCTTATTAATTGTTATGTCAATAATTGTTGTTGATAGTAATGCCTCAGGTCTCGGCTTTACTTTAGGTGTTGGATTTGAAGACTGGGACGACACATTAATTGATGAAAATCGAAATCTGAAAAACTTTGGTATCGTGATTGACACAAATGTAGCGCAAGACCGTGTGTTCAACTATCGATTTACTATGGTGAGAGAAGAAAACAACGGTAATAGCATCGATATGAAAGGCATAGTAATGACACATGACTTTGGTTTCGGCGTATTTAGAAACGATAGAGTAAGGCTTTGGTTGGGCCCTGAATTACGAGCGGTAATTTATGATGATGTATCAGTGACTCAAGATGGTACGATATTTAACTCATCTGGCGATACCTGGGGCTACGGGCTGGGATTAGTGATTGCTGCAAATTTTCATGTATCGAAAGTGGCATCCATCGGAATTTCTGCACGCTATTTCGACTTTAGCGGTTATTCAAGGGATGACTATTCAGAATCATCAGACAGAGATGTTGACTCCCAAGGCATATATCTTAACGTATCTGTTCTATTCCGGCTGGACGATGAATACTGATTATAAATCAGTTTATACTGTAAACTGTCTATTTAGTTTTTTTAGTCGCAAACCATATGAAAAAACCATTATTTATATATGCCTTCACCGTTGCAATTTACTTTATATTGGGTGTGGGGCAACTAATGGCCGAAGAGATTCATGTGGCAGTGGCCAGCAATTTTGGCAATGCGATTAAAGGCCTCAGCCAAAGTTTTGAGCAGAAAACAGGCCATAAAGTGACACTGATCTTTGGCTCCACGGGAAAACACTATGCTCAAATCAAGAACGGTGCACCATTCGACGCCTTCTTTGCCGCGGATAGTAAACGGCCTGAACTGCTGGAAAAAGAAGGCGTGGTTTTGCCTGGAACGCGTTTCACCTATGCAGTTGGTAAAATTATCCTGTGGAGCCCTAAGAATGGCTATGTGGATTCGGAGGGCAAGGTGTTAGAAAAGGGCAACTTCCGTCGTTTGGCTATTGCAAATCCGAAACTTGCACCCTACGGAAAGGCGGCTCAAGAGGTATTGCAGGTTCGTGGATTATGGAATGGATTAAAGGGTAGTATAGTACGCGGTGAGAACATTGGGCAGACTTTTCAATTCATTAAGAGTGGTAACGCCCAATTGGGTTTTGTGGCCTACTCCCAGGTAAAGCGACCCGGTCATTCCATTGCAGGTTCTTGGTGGGAAGTGCCGCAGGCACTATATACACCCATCGTGCAGCAGGCTGTGCTGCTCAAAGAAAATGAAGCCGCGCGCGCTTTTTTGAAATACGTTAAAAGTGAAGTATCCTTGGGCATTATTCATGGATTTGGATACGGCACTCCATAATGCTAAGTGATTCGGACCTATCAGCCCTTATTGTTACCCTTAAATTGGCGGGATTAAGTACCTTGATACTATTATTAGTGGGTACCCCACTGGCATGGTGGTTGGCGCGTACCCATTGGCGGTTTAAATTCCTTTTGGAGGCAGCGATCGCTCTACCGTTGGTTTTACCACCCACAGTGCTGGGTTTTTATCTGTTAGTAGCTCTTGGGCCCCATGGTCCGGTGGGTGGTTTAATGGAATGGTTGGGTGGGTACTCCCTGGCCTTTACATTCGCAGGCTTGGTTATTGGCTCCGTGTTTTATTCGATGCCCTTCGTCGTTCAGCCCCTACAACAGGCTTTTACTAGCATTGGTCGCCGTCCCCTTGAAGTTGCAGCAACCTTACGTGCTTCACCCTTGGATCGTTTTTTCACCGTAGCCATTCCCTTAGCCCGTACGGGTTTTCTAAGCGCCGCTGTGCTTGGATTCGCCCACACCGTAGGCGAATTTGGTGTGGTCCTTATGATTGGTGGCAATATACCCGGTGAGACCCAGGTTCTATCTATCGCTATATACGACCATGTTGAAGCACTCGAATATAGTAATGCACATTGGTTGTCCGGGGGGCTGTTGCTTCTGTCCTTTCTGTTGCTCATGGCTGTTTACGCGTTTAATCGTCGTTATAGGTTTGGTATTACATGAGCATTGAAGCCCGTTTCCATATTGAAAGAGAAGATTTTGCTCTGGACGTCAATCTGGCCTTTCCCGCAAGAGGTGTCACAGCTGTGTTTGGTCCTTCGGGTTGCGGTAAGACCACACTGTTACGTGCTATGGCTGGACTAGAGCCTTGTCGCAAAGGCTATTTCAAAGTTGCGGATATGTTATGGCAAGATGGCAAGCACTTCGTCGCGCCTCATAAGCGGCCTTTAGGTTATGTCTTTCAGGAAGCCAGCCTGTTTGCACATCTCACGGTGCAGGGCAATCTCGAATATGGCGTTAAGCGGGTGCCGCACACTGAGCGAAAGGTGTCTATAGACAAGGCTATTGACTTGTTGGGCATTGGGCCGTTACTCAAACGCCGGGTTGATCAACTTTCTGGTGGCGAACAACAACGTGTGGCTATCGCTAGGGCCTTGGCCGTGAGCCCCAGGATCCTGTTAATGGATGAACCCTTGGCGGCATTGGATATGGCGCGCAAGCAGGAAATTATGCCTTATCTAGAGTCGCTGCATGATGAGTTGGACATGCCAGTGATTTATGTAAGCCATTCACCCGATGAAGTGGCACGCCTGGCAGATCACTTGGTTTTGCTTGATGCCGGTCAAGCAACCGCATCGGGGCCAATTGGTGAAATGTTAACTCGGCTGGATCTTCCATTGGCTCATGGTGATAGTGCCGAGGCGCTTATTGAAGCCGTTGTTGCTGGGCACGATGAAGACTATGAACTGACCTATCTCGATTTTTCAGGGGGCCGTTTCACCGTACCGCGCAAAGCTTTGTCGGTGGGGCATACAGTGAGGTTGCGGGTTGCTGCTCGTGATGTCAGTCTTACCCTGGAACATCAGTCTGGCACCAGTATCCTGAACATATTTCCCGCGACTATTGAGGAAATTATTCCTGTGGGCAGTGCACAGGTTATGGTACGACTGCTGGCGAATGGTGTGCCCATATTGGCTCGCGTCACACGCAAATCCGCCGCTTCACTTGATCTGAAATCCGGAAAATCTTTGTATGTGCAAGCCAAAAGTGTTGCTTTGCTAGCTTGAACAAACATCCAGATCCACAACATAGTTCAATTTAAATCACGATTCAGGTATGATTGGCGGCAGTTTAAGTAACTGAATTTAGTTGGTGTGGAGTGCTTACGGCCTTGAAGATACTTAATTATTTTAAAAACCTGAGTGCCTTTCAACGCGTAGTCATAGCACTGATTTTAGGCATTATAGCCGGTGTGGTTGTTGGGGAGCCCGCCGGAGAACTGAAAATAGTGGGTAATGCCTATATTGGCTTATTGCAAATGACCGTTTTGCCCTACGTTCTGGTGTCTATTATTGGTGGTCTGGGTCGACTAAATGCTGACATGGCCAAGGATATCGGAATTAAAGCCGCCTTCGTAATTGGTTTTATCTGGTTAGCCACCATGTTCACGCTGTTATTGTTGCCCTTTGCCTACCCGAACTGGGAAGCGGCCGGTTTTTTTAGTTCAAGCCTGGTGGCCGACAGTGCGGAATTTGATTTTCTCAAATTGTATATTCCATCTAATGTCTTTTATTCAATGTCCAATACCATAGTGCCCGCCGTGGTTTTGTTCTCGCTGTTATTAGGTATTGCGTTAATTAATATAGCCAATAAAGAGGTTTTGATTGGTTTGACTAGCAATATTAGCGATGGATTAATGCGGGTCGCCTCTTATGTGGCCAAATTGGCGCCACTGGGAATATTTGCTATTGCCGCCTCTGCGGCCGGAACCCTACTATGGGAAGACCTAAGTCGTTTGCAGATATTTTTATGGGTTTATTTGATTGCCTGGGTATTACTTGCATTTGTCTTGTTACCCTTACTGATTCACTGGGCAACGCCTTTTTCTTATCGTGAGGTAATGAAAATGGCGGGAGAGGCCATGGTTACCGCAATGGCAACTGGAACAGTGTTGGTGGTACTGCCCATGATTGTCGAACGCCTTAAGGAATTACTGAAAAAACACAACATGGATTGTGAAGAAACGTCATCGACTGTCGATGTATTGGTGCCAACCGCCTATAGTTTCCCTAGTGTTGGCACACTGTTAGGACTGGGCTTTATATTATTTTCGGCATGGTATGTGGGTTCACCTCTGAGTTTTGGACAGTATCCATCTATGGTCATAATGGGTGTGTTTTCGGCCTTTGGCAGTATGGCGGTCGCTATCCCCTTTATGCTCGATTATTTCCACTTGCCTGCGGATCAGTTTCAGCTTTACCTGTTGGGTAGTGTGGTTACGGCGCGCTTTGCAACAGCCTTGGCCGCATTGCACGCCTTTGTTGTGACTCTATTGGTGTCCGCAGCCGTATTAAAACAGGTGAATTTACAGCGTATGTTACAGGTGGTTGGCATACACTTGGGGGCTACGGCGGGGATTATGATAGCCGCCGGCTTTACATTCAGTTATTTGATTCCCTATCAATATGAAGGTGACAAATCTTTTGAGGCTATGCATTTGATGGGGAAAATGGTGCCGGTGACTAAGCTAGAACATCTGACCGCCCTCAAGGAAAATGATCAAACAAGACCGCGCCTGGATGTTATTCGTGAAAGAGGCTCCATTCGTGTCGGTTACTTTTCTGATACATTGCCATTTTCCTTTCGCAATAATGAAGGGCAGGTAGTGGGTCTAGACATGGATATGATTCACGCATTGGCAACGGATTTGGGTATTAAGATTGAAATCGCACACCTAACGGATAAAAATGAAACTGCGCAAAAGTTAACAGATGGACGCCTGGACATAATAGTCGGTGGCAAGGCCATCACCCCGGATCGCGCCCTCAATTTCTTATTCACAGACGCCTATACTCATCACACTATCGGCCTAATCGTTCCAGACAACAGAAGAGATGAATTTTCTTCCCTGAGCAAGGTGCAGGAAATGATTGATCTGCGCATCAGCGCACCCAACACACCTTATTATCAGACACCGCTTAAAGAATTATTTCCCAAGGCAAAATTTATAACGATCGACAGTCCAAGAGACTATTTTAAAGCAGAACGCAATGCCAATGATGTCTTTGTTTATTCTGCTGAGGTTGGTTCGGCGTGGACATTGCTCTATCCAGCCTATTCTGTGGTCATACCGCAAGGCTTGAAAATGCAAGCGCCTGTGGGTTTCGCCTTACCCAAAGGTGAAATGGAATTTACTCAATTTATGAATACCTGGTTAAAGTTAAAGAAATCTAACGGCTACCAACAGATGTTATACGATCATTGGATTCTTGGAAAAAACCCAAAGAATAAAAAACGCCGCTGGTCAGTGATACGTGATGTTTTCGGCTGGGGTTTTTAAGCTAGTTGTCCATGTGACGGATTGTTACTAATACGTTGCATGGGCAACAAATTAAGCATGCATGACGAGTTCGTTGCTACCGTTTCTTAGCGATGCTGCTTGAGTCCTTTTACAAAGGCAGCCGTGTTTTCACTGACAGTATGATTAAAGGCCTTTTGTAGCGATGGTAAAACTGTCGTATCTGGGTCACCGGTCAGCTCATTCATAAATACCTTTTTGACCTCGGTGGCTAAGACCAAAACATTGTCATATAAACGGTGGCAATGCCCGGCTAAGTTTCCCTTGCCAAAAAACACATCGTTTTCAGCGGCTGTAACTTCCACTCCCTCAACCTGCATGGTTTTTAATGCGTTTAGCCAAGTATCGATAATCGGGCGCCATTTTTCACTTTTGACAGACGATGTTCCAATATTAAATACTGGGACATCCTTACGTTCGTGTCGTTGATAATTGTATGAATGAATATCGTATACCAGGCACTGACCAAAATCTTTAGCGAGTGCTTCTACCACAGCGGATACAATACGAAAAAACTGCGCGTGTTTTTCTTTACTGATCGCAATTTCTTCAGCGGGTAGAGGTTCTTTCCAAATTTCTTTGCCCCAGGCGGTGACATAAACACATTCATCATGCGTACGGTTTAGGTCGTATTCATAGCGAGAGTCGTGAGCAATTAAGGTAATGGGTTGTTGCTCAATAAAGCTGCCAGTAAATGGGTCTTCTTCATAATAACGTTCTGCTTGAGACAACAAGCAGGAATCTGCTAATGCGAGTCGCATATTTCCACCGTTGTGAATGGCGGCGCACAGAATGGGCGCATATTTTTCAATTTTTATGCTAAAACCCCTGCCATCAATAGTGGCATTAAAGGTTTCTCGCTGATTTATTTTTTCAATAATCGCCTGTTCTGAAAGGGTATCCATGGCATGCTCCTCTAGGTTATATCAACGGATTATGCCACAGACCAGGCCACTAGGTTAAGCTTGCAAGTTCAAAATTTAATGGTGTAACCAGCTTGAAAAATATAGGCGGTCACATCAGGAAATAGATCCTGATTCTTCAGATCGCCTGTCTCGATATTTGGACTGTCACCAGACTGAAGCATATATTCAGCACGCACAGTGAACGCAGAATTTTTCGTAATAGCAAAACCGTATTGCAAACCGATGGTTGATGTCGTCAAATCACCTAATCGGTAATCGGCGCTGGCATATTCCGGTGTATTATTCTCTTCAAGATAAAACTGGTAAAAAGAGGCAGCGGACTGCATAGAATAGCGTAAATGTGGTTGCAAAAAATGCCTGGGATTTAACTCATAGCGATAATGCAGATCAAGTGTATGGGTAGTAATGTCCCAATCGTCCCAAAAGTAGCGGTATGATAGATTAATAACGTCATCCTTAAACTGGTGAACGTATTTCCAATACACACTTTGTATGGCCCTGGAATCTGGGCGCGATTCGTAAAGATAGGTATAGGTGTCTGTCGGATTACCCGTGACCAGATTACCTCCCGAGTCAACAACGGACAGGATTTTATAGGGATCGGTCAGATAGCCATTGGTTTGGCCATAAGAATAGTTTAGTTGCATTAAGGTCTTGTGATTAATGACCTGAGTTACACCGATTAAGATATCACCAACAGTTTTTGTGTCACTATCCGTTTCGATTTGTTTTTTGTTTGAGGCTGTTGTTGGCATTTGCGATAGCGCCACGGGTATGCCGCCTACGGGTGATACAGTATCGTTGCCAACTGAAATCCCGGCGGTGAGGGTGGTATTGCGATTGTTAAAATCCTGCAAAAACGTCGCTGAAACTGCTGCGGAAGTGTAATCATACTCCGTCGAAAAGTTAGCGCCGAATACACCTTTTAAACTGTTTGTTAAAGGCAGTTCCCACTCTCCACTTAGAGCAAAGCGGGAGTCGTGAAATGATGGATCCAAGGGGGTTTCATTGGCATTGGCTACATAGGTGCCATTTCCAGATGGTGTGGTAAAGGTTTGGAGTTTGTCTGCGGCGACCGCTCCATTAGCCGAAGCGCCTGTTAGCGAGTCAAAAACAAATCTGAGGCTCAAGAATTTGTCATCGGCATACTCTTTTTTTGCAGAAATAACCGGTTCTACGGCTGTTACCCGGTCGGTCTCCGAATAGTACAATATGGCGGAATCAAATTCCCAACTTGGTGCGGCTTCTTCTGCCAAGGCCGCATTGCTTCCGGTGCCCAACAATGTGCAGGTTGCGGTTGTAAGGGCGCCACGGATAGATACTGGTTTTTTCAATTGCATCCACAACCCCCACCACCAACACCGGCGCCACCGCTTGCTGATTCTTTGCTGTAATAAATATGGTCATCCAAATAACCTGTAAGAGGTGAAGGGACCAATTGCATTTTTTTTTGGGCTAAATAGTTTCGTTCCCAGGGTTTAACTTCTTGTATAGAGCATGCCGCTGTAAATAGACAATACAGTACCATGGCAAGTTTTCCGGTATTTTTCATATTAATCCAACTTCATAGGGATGGCGGTGTAACAACATATAAGTAGTCATTAGCTTTATACTATATAAGATGAATATTAAGGTTTTATTAATTAGCCACAAAAATAAAGGTATTATTTCATTTTATGTGATGATATCGGCAGCTTTGGTCTAATTATCGCATTAAAATTGCATTTCCTAGCAAAAAATACTCAATTTTTAATGGCATACGTTTAGTGACCACTTTTTTATTCAGCGCAAGTAAATGATAAGTAATGCATAGCTTCATCATCTTTTTTCAGTTTTTAATCGGCCATGCTTTGGCCGATTTTGCTCTGCAGTCCGGTGCAATGGGAGCAGGTAAGAACCGGCATAGTGGTATCCAGCAAAAAATGGGTAAACATTTTCCGCCTTGGTACTATTGGTTAAGTGCACATGCCCTAATACACGGTGGAGTGGTTTATTACATTACGGGAATCTGGTGGCTTGGCCTGTTTGAAACCCTATTGCATTGGGTGATCGATTTTGCAAAATGCGAGGATTGGATCAATTTTCACCAAGATCAAGCTTTACATGTAACTTGTAAATTCGGTTATTGCTTTTTCATTTAAGCGTAATCCTAGATTCCGTAGTTGGACGACCTGTAGAGTAGTTCTGAGTGTTCGATTGACGTAGTGAAAAAAGGAATTAATGGCCCGTTCCTTAGTGAGTTTTTTCGCATAGTCAGGCGGACACTCAGGGCTGCTATGCAGGTCGTAGCGTATTCGCTCTGTGAGCGTACTTTATCTTTATGACTAATATGAATATATTTATACGTTTGATTCATTTCTAGAGCGGTCAACTGCGGAATTTAGGATTTTCTATAAATTATTTGTACAATCTTTGACTAGGCACTATGCTTTTCCTATTCTTCAATAGCTTAGGATTAAATATGCATATGCGCTTAGTACTATTTGGCGTTTTTCTGCAAATGTCGTTATTGTTTTCAGTGCCAGTGCAGGCGCTTGAATTTCTTATCCTTGATGAGTCTCGTGGAGAACACCCTCTGGGTCGCTTTGTCGATATATTGGAGGACCCGCAAGGGGAATTATCTATCGATGAAATCACGTCACCTGAAATTGCCAGTCAGTTTCGTTCGAGTAATGTCGACGTGCCTAACTTTGGCTTTACCAAGTCGGTTTATTGGTTAAGGTGGCGACTTAAAAATACGGCACAACAACCATCTAAATGGTTGTTGGATCAGGGTTTTGCCAATACCCATTTCATGGATTTATACCAGGAAAGAGCTGATGGACAAGGTTTTATTCTTAAAAAATCAGGTAATCTGAGGCCCTACGACGGTCGGGATATTCCACATCGGCGTATCATTTTTTCCATTGAATTGCCGGCAAATGCAGACCAGACTTTCTACCTTAAAGTACTAAACGGCGCCTCTATGACCCTGGATCTTCGCCTGCGTAGCTGGGCAAATCTGGCTAGCAGCGATAGAAAGGAATCATTTTGGATGGGCCTATTTTATGGTGCCTTGTTAATTATGTTGGGCTATAACCTATTTTCCTTTTTTCTGTTACGCGATGCACGTTATGGATGGTTGGTATTCTTTATCATAATGTCCACGGGAGCCTTGCTCTTTTATGATGGTTACGCCCAACAAATAACGGGCAAATCAATAATATTTATTAGCGCCTGGGCCCTGCCATTTTTCTTGGCGAGTTGTGCGATAGGTTTGCTTAAATTTGACCAAGCGGCACACCTGTTTTTCTTTGACGCCAAAGCAGAAGCCAATATTTTGAAATATGGGTATAAGACTTTCCTAGGATTATGGATTGTTCATATTCTCATGATTCCATTTGTTGCCTATGGATCAATGCTTAAATCAATGATATTTCTAATGTTTATTACCGTCGCCGCGGTTGTTGCGCGTAATCTTCTAAATTGGAATAAAAATCGACGCTCGGTGAGCTTTTTCTTAACGGCTTGGAGTGTTTTCCTGGTCGCCTTAGCCGCATTGGCGCTTACCCGTATGGGTTGGTTGGACGACAGCCTTACAAAGTTCCACGCCACCCGAATAAGCCTATTGTGGCTAACCTTTGTAATGTCGCTAGCATTGGCTGACCGCATTAATCTAATGAGGCGAGAAGCGGAGCGCGTCAATAACTCCTTACTTGAGAGTGAAACACAGCGTCGTTTGGCCATGCAAGCCAGTAATACTGGAGCCTGGTCTTGGGATATCGCCAGCAATCTAACGCACTGGTCAGAAGAAACCGAGGCTATACATGGAATCAATAAAGGTAGTTTTGGAGGTCGTTATGACAACTTTCGTAAGTTCGTCCACCCTGAGGATTTTGACTTATTGGAGCAAAAGATTCAGCTAGCGCTCAAGATAAATAAACCCTATTCGGTTGAATATCGTATTATCCGTCCCGATGGAGAACAACGTTGGTTGGCGGCCTTTGGGGAGGTCTTTCGAGACGAAATGGGCCATCCAGTCTCCATGTTTGGTATCGTTCGGGATATTACGGATCAGAAGCAGACCGAACAAGTCCTTCTACAACAGGAAGAGAAATACCGGTCATTATTTAAAAAGGCCAGTGATGGTATTATGTTGTTACGCGATGGGCATATTATTGACTGCAATCCGAAGGTCCTTGAGATTTACGGTTGCTCACTTGAGGAACTCATAGGAAAAACACCCGTTGATTTATCACCTGAATTTCAAGCAGATGGTAGTGTGTCTGCGGAAGTGGCCGATGAAATGGCAAGGCGAACCATAGAAGGATCTAAAGAATCTTTTGAGTGGCGACATATTCGTAAAGATGGTACTGAATTTGATGTTGAGATCAGTGTTAGTACCATCGATTTCGAGGGTGAGAGATTGCTGCAGGCTATTGTTCGGGACATTACTGAGAGAAAACGTACGGAAGAAGCGATAAAAAATATTGCGGCCGGTGTGTCTGCGCAAACAGGTGAGCTCTTTTTTAAACAGTTGGTCTTACAGCTGTCAAAGCTATTTAAGGCCGACTACGCCTTTATTGGTCTGCTGGATGAAAATGATCCATTGCTGGTGAACACTTACACCTTAAGCGTCCATGGTGAGATTAAGGATAACATAAGTTATTCATTAAGAGACACGCCATGCGCCAATGTGGTAGGACAATCCGCATGCTCCTACCCGCGTGATGTACAACAGTTGTTTCCCAGAGATAAGTTGTTGGTGAATATGGGCGTGGAGAGCTATATTGGCACACCCTTGTTTTCTACTGCCGGCGAGGCGATGGGTCTAATTGTTATCCTCGATAGCAAACCCATGGGAAATATTAATTATATTCAGGAGATCCTGTCGATCTTCGCGGCCCGTGCCGGTGCAGAAATGGAGCGTCTCAAGTCCGAACAAAAATTGGCCGAGGCTGAACAAAGGCTGTCCTTGCATATAAAACAAACGCCATTAGGCGTAATAGAATGGGATACAGAGTTTCGCGTGAAAGCCTGGAATCCTGCGGCAGAAAAAATATTTGGTTACCCCACCCAGGAAGTATTGGGCTGTCACGCTACGGAGCTGATATTGACACCCGAAGTCATACCTCTAGTAGACCAGATATGGCAAGATTTATTGGCGCAAAAAGGGGGTACCCGCAGTACCAACCAAAATGTCACCAAAGAGGGCAAAACCATCATTTGCGAATGGTATAACACGCCATTGGCTACAGACAAAGGGGAAGTGATGGGGGTAGCCTCTTTGGTGGCGGATATAACCGATAGGGTTCAGGCTGAAGCAGAGTTAGCCGCACACAGGGATCATTTGGAGGAGATGGTCGAGGCTCGCACCTCGGCCCTCAGTGCGGTGAACAAGGAACTGGAATCCTTTAGCTATTCGGTCTCGCATGATTTGCGAGCACCGCTGAGAACCATTAATGGCTTTAGTCTGGCCTTGATTGAAGACTATGGTGGTCAAATGGATGTTGCAGGTAAAGACTATTTAAACCGACTGCGATCAGCGAGCGTACGCATGGATGGACTCATTCAGGACATGCTGGCCTTGTCTAAAATTAATCGTCAGGAGATAAAGCCGCAGGTTGTGTCTTTGAGTAAATTGGCTAAAGAGATACTGGAGGAATACCGGCGTGCCGATCCACAACGTCAGGTAAACTGCAAAATACAGGATGATATCGAATGTTATTGTGATAGGCAGTTAATGCGTATAGCGCTGGATAATTTGTTGGGAAATGCCTGGAAATATACCAGTAAGCTGGAAACCGCTACCGTTGAGTTTGGCAGCACAACAAGTAATGCCGAGACCACGTATTACATTAGAGACAATGGTGCAGGTTTTAATATGAAGTATGTCAATAAAATATTTGATGCCTTTCAACGGCTGCATCACGAACGAGATTTTGAAGGTACGGGTGTAGGTTTAGCTACTGTTGTACGAGTAATGAATAGGCATGGCGGACATATTTGGGCGGAAGCAAAACCCAATGAAGGTGCGACCTTTTATTTTACGCTGCCGTCCAGGAAGCAATCCAAAAACGACTCAGGCTGGTTTAAGAAAGAAAATCACAAAACCAGTTTTGATGCCAATGTGCATTAAATTATTTTTTCGATATAATAAGATATTAAAATGCCTATTTCGGTGGGCACCATAATAATAAAATAATGTGTCCCTCTTAAAGTACATTTGATTGAAGAAATCGTTTGAAATTGTATTATTTGCTCATTGTTATTCAGGCTCTAATCCTAAGTGCGTGCGCCAGTCATATTCATACGCCGGTGGATGAAACTTATGGGGGTTATCAAACCGGAATAAGCACCCAAACGACCGAATATTTTAACTATAACCATCAGTTACCCGCTTACGAGCATCACCCTGTGGCTGGATTCAAGCACAAGCATTACAAGGAAAGTGTTTTAAATATACCTTCTATTAGCGAAAATGGTCAGAAGGATAATCTAATTGCGGCAACCTATTATGCGAGCCAGTTACCCGGCAAGAAACCATTGCTCATTGTCTTGCCTTTATACGGTGCTTACACCTACCCACCCGAAGAAATGACCAAAGAAATTTTGCAGCGATCCAAAGGGCAGATCAATGTCTTGTATCTGCTAGGTGAGCGTTACATGATCGACTGGGAGTCACTAGTAGTCGCCAAAACACCAGAAGACTTTCGGCACAGATTGGACGACACCGTTGAACGCATGCGAGTAAATGTCATTGATGTGCGACGAATGGTCGATTGGGCAGACACAGAGGCTAATATTGATGCCCAGCGAATCGGTCTGCTTGGCTTTAGTCATGGGGCAATTGTTGCCGGTGTGGTGGCAATAGCCGAGCCACGTATTCAGTCTACGGTATTAGTCATGGGCGGAGCCAATCCAGGAGAAATTATTGCCAGCTGTCATTTGGAGCGAACCGATACCTTACGTAATGCAGTAATGAAAAGATTTGGTTGGAGTGAACAACAATACTTCGAGAGCCTAAAAGGTGTTTTTGATCCAGTAAATCCGGCCTATTACCCAGGTCGGGTTGATGCTCGAAATGTTCTGATAATTGAATCCCTTTATGATGAATGCGTACCTGAAAGCGCGCGCACAGCATTATGGCAAGCCATGGGACGTCCGGAGCGGTATCAGTTTAAATATGGACACAGAATGTCCTTTATGGCCATGACGCCACTGGGTGGTTATTTTATGCGGCGTATAATTAACAAATTTTTACATAAAAAACTTTTACCGCCAGGCCAAGACGACAGGTCAAAAGTGGTAACAGATACGCACACGGTTACACAATAAGAATGGACGGACCACACAGCGCTTCCATAAAGTCCACCACTAAATCCGGCCGTTTGGCTAGACTTTTGCGTTACGCCAAATGGCCTCTTTGGATATTGGGCCTGGGTTTATTTGTTAGCTTAATTCTAGACCAAGGCGTCGGTGAATTGCTGGCAGCTTTAAGCAAAATCGGTTGGGCCATTGTATTCATATGTGTGTATCATGCCATCCCACTACTACTCAACACATTGGGCTGGTGGATTCTTTTGGAAAATCCAGCAGCTGTAGGGCTTGGTCGCCTATTCCTGTTTCGGTGGATTTGTCAGTCTGCCAATAATCTGTTGCCTGTCGCACAAGTCGGCGGGGAATTTGTTCGTGCACGACTATTAGCTGGATTTACCGGAGGCACTGCTGCAGCGGCAAGCGTAGTGGTGGATTTTACACTAGGCATACTGACCCAGGCCATCTTTACAATAATTGGTGTACTGTTGCTAATAAGCTTAATTGGTACAGGAGAGCAAACTCAAAATTTGTTGTTTGGTGCATTAATTGCGCTCGTTCCTTTGGTATTGTTTTATGTGGTACAACGTTTAGGCATGATTGGGACTGGTGCCAAGTTCGTTTCAAGTTTGTTGCCTGGAGAAAAATGGCAACAGCTTGTGGGTGGTGTTCACACAGTAAATGAGACGGTCATGTCCTTGTATCGTCGGCATGTGCTAATACTGTCCAGCTCGGCGTTGCGCCTACTGGCCTGGTTTTCTTGTGCGGTTGAGACGTGGCTAACATTTTATTTTTTAGGGCATCCTATAGGTGTAGCAGATGCGATCATTTTTGAATGTGTCGGCTATGCGGCCCGCAGTATGGCGTTTGTTATCCCTGGCGCTGTGGGTGTAACAGAGGCTGCATTAGTTCTGGCGGGTGGACTTATGGGGATTGGTGCTGGTCCATCTTTAGTACTGGCTATGGTTAAGCGCATTCGGGAATTATTCATCGGAATCCCAGGTTTATTGTTATGGTTAGCGTTGGAAAACCGAAAAACGTGAATATTTCACTGAGTTTGGTTTAACTATAGTGCTATTTTGGAGTTCTTAACTTGATATATAAATTAAGCTATTTAACCCTAAGGACAGCATCGTGAATACTTCATTTATACCGTCTAGTATTTTATTGGTAGTGGCTTATCTTTTTGCGGGTTGCGCGAGCCAATCAGTTCAGGAAACCTCCATAGAACCGCAAGGAAATTCGTCTGAACAAATGTCGGCGACAAATTCAGCTGAAGCAATGCAAAAACCGTCTCAGCTAATCACTATCGGTGATATAGAAAATGTATCAATTCTACCCGAAGGTCTGCTTTTAGAGGCGGCTATTAATACGTCTGTTGAAACATCTATGCTCGGTGTAATCGAACAGGCTATGTTTAGCCAACAAGGTAAACGCTGGGTACGATTTGTGGTAAAAGATTCTAAAACCAAAAAAAGCCTACAATTCAAACGACCGTTATCCCGGATTGCCAGGATTAAAGGATTAAACGGAAAGGCACAAGAAAAACTCGTGGTTACGCTACAATTAAAAATAGGCGAACTTGATCTAGAGAGAGAGTTTATTTTGGCCGATGGCAGGCATTTTGATTATACTGTGGTGATTGGAAAAAATTATTTGTTCGATAAGGCCCTGGTTGATGTCAGGAAACCATACTTGCTA
>Ga0316187_10001128_pt1 | contig 22649 bp, 24 predicted proteins | sample CroRivburrow1_MG_FD_204927 | JGI IMG/M metagenome (GOLD analysis project Ga0316187, IMG submission 204927) | Coastal sediment microbial communities from Maine, United States - Cross River worm burrow 1 | ecosystem: Environmental > Aquatic > Marine > Coastal > Sediment | place: USA: Maine...
AATTATACAGAATCGTATGAGATTAGCGTTGAGAAGTCATCAGAAACGTCTCAAGTATCCATCTCCATACAGGGAACTATACAGGGTCTTGGCACAGAATCTAGTACAAAATCAACAGACAGGTTTGTATCTGCATCTGGAGCGTACTTCTCAATCATTGAGCCACTAATTACTGCGCGTGTTAGTCGAGTAATACCAACTGGATTCTGCGTATCTAGCAATCCAACAACGGAGACAATTGGATATAATGAACTTGATGGAGTAATTTCCTATTCTCAAAACTTTGAGACAAGGATTAAGAGTGTAAATCCAAAGATTCTTAAGGAAGAAGTCAATATTACATTTGAGTTGCCAGCAGAAGTAATTGCCGTAATACCGATTCCGGGTAAGCCTACTGGACCTATTTTGCAGGACCAAGAGACCGTAACTGGAAAGAGTAAGTCTCTGTCTATACAATATTCAATGAGTAGGACAGATGCATCGTGTGGAAACAGTGTAATTCCAAGTAATGCTGCACTTCAAGATGCTCTTGACGAATCAGATGTTTTAGTCAATAATACATACATATCAAACGCTAGGGGCGAGAAACCAGTCTCTACAAAAGTATTTAAAACGCAAGACGGTGTGGGTTTCGATAGGCAAACATATGTTTTTACTAGAAATGTTACCTGGCAATACTTATGACCGCAACTAATTTAGGCTTAGGCGGGCAACCAGCTTCATTTTTTGGAGCGCTCGTGGCACAAGCAAATACAAGTCTTGGATTGGCCCAAAGTCCGAGTACATGCACAGTTACACTTGCAGAGGATTTAAACAGTGTCCCGCCTGCGATTTTTGTTGAGCCAACAATTGGCTCGTACTACAGATTTCGCTCTGGCCAACTGCTGTTTGGTGGCGTAGTCACTTCATATCAGTATGACGTTAGAAATATAGGTGGACGACAAATCACTGTCAATATGTCTGACCCACGCGAGATTATGAAGTCTATACCAATAATCATCGCACCTGGATATAGAACTGTAGCCTCTACTATTGCACAAACTAACTGCTCAGTACTTGATATCTATGGTGCATTTGATGACTTTACAAATACCGGACTCAATCTTTCTGGATGGAATCAAGCCGGTATACCATATGAAGATATTGCGCAGGCGCTAAGTGGCGGGCATACAGTAAGGCGCGGCACAAACTTTTTCCTTCAGCCACAAATAGGCAAAGCGTTTGGCGAAAACTATTTCTTTGACCTGACTGAAGTCACTGCAAAAGTTGACCCTAACTACAGAGTAAACACTAATCTCATTAGCGTTGGAGATTTAATACAGGAATTGGCATCTAAGCACAGTTTCGACTGGTTCGTTGAAAGCAGGAGGAATACTCCTGAAAATCGCATAGACGTGTCAGTTAAAGTCATCGACCGCTCAGTGGACAACATCGACCTCGATATAGATAGTTTTTTAGCGGCGAACTCTGGACTTGTCGTTAGTGCGTCACGAGGCTATGAACTTCGTAACGATGTTGCTTGCGCTGTATTATTGGGTGCGTCAGTCGAAGCACTAAGCGCACAGACCATTCGCGGGCTAGCAAATAATCCAGTAGATTTGACGACAGAGGCTGGAGCCAGCCAGTATTTCATGGAAGAAGAGGAGATGAGATACGTACTGGCCGGTAAGAGATGGTGGAAGCTCTGGGTAGAAATGAATAACGGACTGATACGCTATTCTGTTGGTGGCGCTGCAAAATTGGCCCCACTGTGGAGTCCCGGAGATGCTTCTGATGTTGGCAATCAACTTGGTATTAATCCAGACAGGTTTAATATCTTAGAGGCAGAAGAAGAAATCACTGGGCGAATATATGACAAGCTACTCGGCCATGCACAATCTACATATGGCAAGAGGTTTCTGTTTAGCGGAACATATGACGTTGAATATATAGATGCCGCGTGGACGGCAGATGCCGTTGCTGGCAATAATGACCCTAACGAGTACTTTAGAAATTCAGAAGGAAAGACTAGGTGTTATGTTGAGTTTGCGCCAACCAATGCACTAACTGCGACTGTTGACAATCCGCCAAGCTTCATATTCGGACAGGGTGCAAATGCGCCGCAGTCACTACCATTAGGATTGCGAAATAGTTTTGATGGCGAAAATGCTATAACAAATGCAGATAAATCTGACTGGGTTTATAAGAATGGAAAACTCTATGTTGCAGGGACGATTGAAGATGGAAATGTTGTAAAGATAGACTCACCAGTTATCATTGGCTCATCGAACCCAACAGAGGGAACTGTTGCGGTAGCCGACGCTGGCCCAACAACAGTAAAGACAACTCCAACTTCTGCCAATCAAACTTCTGGAGATAGAAATACTGTAAAGCGAATGTATGCGTTGGGAGAGGGCGGTGGCTCATTACATCAAGGTGCATACCAGCCAATTAGAGTTTTTGTCCCAGTAAAGAGTAAGTTTAATAGATATGGTCCAGTGTATGCCAGTAACGTAAGCTCTACTTCAGAGGGCAAGCTAGTAATAGAGCAGGACGATGGATTTTCGCCGTGGGAATTTGGCGGCACACAATTAATGTTGGACGCCATGCAATTTAAGGTTGACAACTCTGCATCTAGTGTCAAGGTTGTAGAAAATGCAAACATAACGATTGAAGGATATCCAAAATTAAATATTGGTGCTACACTCGGAAAGAATTCGAACGTAAATAATATAAGTATAGCTTTTGGCAATGGAGTACAGACATCATATGAGCTAAGGAGCTTCTTGAGGGAATTTGGCGAACTTTCTAAGGAAGAACTTGCGTCACTAAGTCTGTTTGCAAGACGCGGTGGAGCAATGACATTACCACAGGACATCGTGTCGTTTATTAATAAATATAGAGCAGTTGTTTCCAAGCAATTTGGAGGCAAAGGCTCAACGTCATCTGGTGCTACTGCTGGAGGGGCTGGTAATTTTGAATGATTTAAATAGAGGCGCTAAGAACAGAGATGTACTTAAGCGACTAAACTACCCACGACAAACCTACGCCTTTTCTGGTGTTGACTGGGGAGAGGCTGCAACTCCAGCTAGAGTTCGTAGTAAGCTTAATATAACTGACGCGCCGATGATTATTACGCCAATGCCACCTGGCGCTAATGCTACTAGTAACACAAACTGGAAACAGACGTATGGCGCATCTATGGATTGTGTAATGTCGCTAATCGACGGCGATGCTTATAGTTCCAATGCACTTGCAGCACTCACAGCTTTTCCATCAATCTATGCTGATTCAATGCCGACAGCTAATAATAGCAACTTGTACGAAGTTTATAATGAGCAACAGCAAATACAGTTTGTTGCAGGAAAAGACGACGTAAAAGAGTTTAGAGAAGGGGCTGCAACGCCACTAAATATTTTCGAAGTTAGAAGTCTTGGTATGCGTGCCCCAATGCAAATGTGCGGCTGGGGACATACTGTTGGTATGAGGCCAACTGACCCAGAGCCAGCAGACAAGAGGCGCAACGACAGGGAGCACAAATACGACAGAAGTTCATGGAAGGTTGGCCCACTAGATGCTCGCTGGGATAACAAGCGAAGGGTGTGGCGAGCGTTTAATGACCTCATAGTCGATAATAACAAGAAAGACCTTGGCACACTTGTTTTTGGAACTAATCCAGATGTAGCCTGTGGCTTTCCATTCTTGAGGGGTAAGCTTGAGGATGTATGGGAAGTAAGAAGAACCTATAGGGAGATTGGAACCGAGGGAGCGGCCAAAAATAACGATACTACAAAGTCTGCACTATTAACTACAAAGCTCGATGGATATGCCTTGTTGGAGGATAAAATTGGACAGTGGTCAGACGTTCTAGTCTTACACAACAATTGTTGGTCCGGCTTTGAAGCGTCTTGTGGTACAGAAAAAACAACCGAGGCACAAATGGCAATCTCAACTGCCGCAGATTTTTATGCTAACAAACTCGCTGCTGGACCAATAGCATTTAGTATAGGGCCAGCGCCTGATGGCGTAGAGCTTGGAAACATGTATTACGTCGGAGATGGTGCATGTGGAGAGTGGCAACCCGGAATTGAGATAGACATATGTAAGGTTGGGGAAAATCAATTTGCAGCAACATATTCAAATGACCAGGCGCTTGCAACTGCTGTGATATCACTATGTGCAATGATGGGAGGTTCTGAAGCCACACGTATGCAGGAAGGCGAGACAATGCTGGACCGCGTAAATCAAAATCGTGATTGGTTGGACCGAGACGTTAATTTGGATATAGAACACGCTGGTTTAACACAAAGTTTAACTGAAGTTAATTCATCTGCATATGTAAGTATAAGTGCATGGACAGAAGAAATTCTTGGTGTAATAAACACTCAATTAGAAGCCTCATTGATGTCTGCTATTGGTGGGTCTAATATGGCATTGAAATCTGCAATGGAAACATTGCAAAGTGCTATGACGGCTGGTATACAGGGGCTTGCCGACCATATTGTTTCAGAGCTTTCAGCAAATTGTGATTGTGCAATTAGTCCATTCAACTTTGACCCAGCTCCAATAATTATTGGCCCAGCACAATTTATACCGCCAAACATTTGGCCACCATGGGATTCTGACCCATTCGAAAATTCTCTTACTGCGATATCTGATAGTATTGATAAGCCACTACTTGATGACCTTGGCGAGCTACAGTCCGAAATTCAACATGCTAATGATACTGATGAAACAAATGAAGAAGACCCAGCACCTGGAATTTCAGTTTTACTTAATGACCCGTGTGGTGGTGGGGGAACCTATTCTTGTTAAAGTCTGGGGTTGACAGCGGAGCCTCGTGCCACTATACTAGCTACTATGGGAATGTAAGTTACCTTTTGCTAGCCATTTGAACATTAAGCAAATATTTTACCCGGAGAGTGTTGTGGCAAAAAAGAATAAGGCCCGCTTTAATTCATTAAGCACTAGTGGCCACAAGCAAGATTGTTCTAATTACTTAGTCGAATTGGCCTTTCTCAAGCGCAATAAGGGCACAAAATTGCCGGAAAAATTCTGGCAACTCCAGCGCTATAAGTGGCAATATCGCAAAGAGATACAAGCTTGTCGAAAATTCATCAAGAAGTACGGTGAGGCGGCAACTTTATCCATTGCCATGAACAACCACCTTACTACATGGACAGATTTCGCCCACATAGAATTCCTACTCCAGCGCGTGGCAGAACAAAGTGTCCGTCTGTCTGCACCTAAAGATACTAGTAGTGTCACAACTGAGTCTGTAAAGGTTGACAAAGACCTTAGAGACTTTACTCCAACACCCAAAAAGAAAAACTTATTCGAGAGACTTAAGGAGCTTAATAGTGGCTAAAAGAAAAGCAAAGAAATTCGAAGAGGCTACGCCTGAGCAAATTCAGGCATTTACAGAAAGCATCGAAAAGGATTGGAAGGGAACTGCTGTGCCTGGTGCTGTCATTGAGGAACATGATAGTAATAGAAGACCTATTTCGACTGGAAGCACTAAGCTAAACTGGGCTCTAACTCGACCATTTGTTGAAGGTACGATTAACGAAATCCACGGAAAGAATGGGGTTGGTAAGACTACCTTTGCACTTGAAGTTGCAGCTAACGCAACGCTGATGGGTAAGATGGTATTTTTCTTTGACCTTGAGCGAAAACTTGTCGATGCACAGATTGCAATGATTCCAAGATTAAACCGAGAGCTATTCTGGCGAATCCGTCCAGACAACGGAGAAGATGCGGTAAACAAGGTTCATCGCTGCGTAACAGAAGTTCCAGGTTGCGTAGTTATATTTGACTCACTCACTCAAATGTTGCCAGAGGTAGAAGACGCAGAAGATGCAGAAAAGCAGTCGATGGGACTTGTGGCAAAACTGGCAGCAAAGATGGTTCGTAAAATCATTGGACCTACTGAGCGCAACCGATGCATGGTATTATTTATCTCGCACGAGACTGCCAACATGGACCTGTACTCTGGTGGAGTCAAGACTAAGGGCGGCAATGCCGTTCCAGACGCTTCTGCCCAGAGGATTCAACTCAAGGCGCTTTCTGCTGGCAAGATTAAGGTGGATGGCAACATTGTAGGACAGAATGTCAAATGTAAAGTTGTGAAGAACAACCAGGGACTCCCATTCAAGGAAGTTGAAGTGCCGTTGATTTATGGTAGGGGAATCCAACGCTCATTGGACTTACTACAAGTTGCAGTTGACCTAGCAATTATAGAGAAGACTGGCGGATGGTATACGATGGAGTTTGAAGGTAAGACTACAAAAATGTACCTAGACCCAATATTAGAACAGCTTAAGAACAATCAGCCGTATAGAGAGCATATCGTTAAGCAAGTACATGAAGTTCTATGATACCAAAGGACGCGAACACAGCGTAGACATACGTCCGTCGAGATGGAAGCGCAAAGAAGTGGGCGAGGGCAGGGGTAAATTTCAGAGCAAGGTGGGTATAATAATTGCTCAGTTATTTTATGGCTACCACGTTCTAGAGGAGTTTCCTTGTTTCGGAGAGGGACTACAGTTAGACTTCTTTTTACCTACGAAGAAGTTAGCCGTCGAGGTACAGGGACAGCAGCACTTCAAATTTAACTCGTTCTTCCACAAGGACAAAGCGGCTTTTTTACGTCAACTGTCGAACGACAAGAGAAAAGTTCTGTGGTGTGAGGCCAATAAAATCTGCCTGGTAAAAATAAACTGGGGCGAGAGCGAAGAAAATATTAAAAAACTCTTGCTTGACAACTAACCGTTCGCCCCTATTATTCCCTACAAGGGGTGAGAATGACTTTAAAAGAAGAAATTGACAAGTGGCTTAAAGAGATAGGTATTGACCAACTTGAGCCATATGACACTGGAGAGATACGCTGGGCGATAAATGCTGGCAAAGAACTTCTCGCCATGGACCCCGCTAAAATTGACGAGACGATTATCATATTGTCGAATTACAGACTGACACTGGCCTATAAGATGGGCTCTTGCTTTGCGAGAGTTAAAACTCTGGAATCCATTGGTCCAAGAGAGCTATTGCTTGAACAGAGAGCAAAGCTAAATATCATTAAGCCGTGGCACGATGCAATTGAAGCCAAAATAGCGGCACTTAAAAAAATACACGATAGAAAGTCGAGAGAAGATTATGCTACAAGCAGTAGGCGCTGAACGCGCAGTTCTATCCATACTTGTAAAGAATCCAGAGTTGTTATTTGAGATAGATGATATTCTGGACGAGTCCGATTTCACAAATGGTGGAGCACAGGTTATCTATCGTTCTATTAAAGAGATACTTTTAGTGGATAAGTCTGCCGTAGTTGACCACTATACACTAATTAGTCATGCTGAGAAAAACGGCATAGATAATTTCTTGTCACTCACCCACAACGGAGAGTTGCTTGAAGCTATTAGTGAAACTAAAGTCAATCCAAAGTCTCTAGGTCGCCATGTGAGTGCGATAAAGACAATGAGTATCAAGCGTAACGCCATATCTATGCTTGATGACCTGAAGGATGGCGTTGAGGCATTTGTTGGCGAGCCAGTTGATTTAAAGAGCATGGTAGAAGACAGAGTATTTAGGGAAATGAGGGCTCTTGAAGTTGGAAACGAAGATATTACTAGGATGGATGAAGGTTATGAAGAGACTATTAATAAGTTCGCTGAACAAAATGCAATCCTTGGACTGAACGTTGGCCTGCCAAGGTGGCAGAGAGATTGCGGTGGAATTAGGAACGGAACCGTCACTGGACTGTTTGCCAGGGCTAAAACTGGCAAGTCACAATTTTCGGCCTGGTGTGGAACCCAGTCTGCGATTTTTCAACAGCTACCCACACTGTACTTAGACACTGAGCTACAGCTTCGCGACCAACAGATGCGAATAACTGGCATTCTAAGTGGCATACCATTTAATGAAATCGAAAGTGGCTCTTGGAAGGCTGAGCCAGAAAAAGTTAAGCAAATAAAGGAATGCTTTAACTTGGTGAATGGCTCGCCATTCTATTACAAAAATATTGCCGGTCGCTCTGTAAACCACGTCATCCCGGTCATTCGCAAATTCTTTCACAAACATGTTGGGGAATCTAGTGGCGACGAAGTCAAGTGTTTGGTTATCTATGACTATATAAAGTTGATGAACATGAACGACATCAAAGGCGCGGCAGAATGGCAAGTACTTGGATTCTTGTTGTCCGCGATTCATGACGTAGCTTCTCAGCTTAACATACCAATCATAGCGCTTGGCCAGCTTAATAGAGAGGCACTTCGTATGGACAATGAGTATACAGTTAGTGGTTCAGACCGCATTACTCATAACCTAGACAGCCTCACTATCTTTAGGCAAAAGAAGCAGGAAGAGCTTGAAGCTGACGGTCGAGCACGTGGAACCCATATACTTAAGGTTCCTATTGCCAGAAAGGGCGCCGGTCATACAGATGGCGACCATATTAACCTCACATTTCTAAAGGACCGTGGTCAATTCAAAGAGGACAAGCGCAGAAGTGAGATTATGGAGGCCCTTGAGGCGTCCAAGCCAATTCGAGATAGACTTGCCGATATGGACCAGCAACCACTCGGTAGCTTGCGAGAAGAATAATGAATAGAGAAAAGTTAGATGCAATCAAAGAACTTGCGAATTTGCAAATTGAAAATATTTTTGATGCACTTGCCATCGAGTACCGAGAGCGCTATAACTACATTGTAGCAGCTTGTCCGGTGCACGGAGGCGACAGGGCAGACGCATTTAGCTTTCATCTAGACAGAGGAATTTGGAAATGCTTTAGTCGTGAGTGTGAGGGTGAATTTGGTTCAGACATCATCGGCCTGATTCGTGGAATTAAGAAATGTGGCTTTAAAGAGGCCGCTAGCTTTCTTGGTAGATACGTTGACATGTCGATATCCCCAGACGAAATACAAAAGTTACGCGACTTCAGAGAAAACAAAATCTTTATTCAGTCGATTAAAAGCAAACGTGAAAAGGCTACTGTCTTTAGTCCTGAGTGTCTAACTAGACTCAAGCAACATATGTATTTAGAGACACGTGGATATCCACGCTCAATAATTGAGAAGTATCAAATCGGAGCTTGTCTTGAGCCACGCAGGTATATGTCAAATCGAATTGTCATACCTGTGATTAATGTTAACGGAGAGATAATAGGATTCACTGGGAGGACACTCAATTCGGAATGGAAGAAGTGGAAGATTCCAAAATGGAAGCATTCGCTTGGCAATTGGGTAAGCAGTAATTTGTTCAATATAAATTTCGCTGCTCCGTACATTCAAGAGAGTGGCATTGCTATAATCTGTGAGGGCCCGCTAGACGTGCTGAGATTAGAACAGGCTGGCATCCACAATGGCGTTGCCATCCTTGGAAAGAAATTCTACCCAGGACAGATGACGATATTAAGTAGTGTCGGAGCCACAAAGTTGCTCGATGCCCTTGACAATGATGCCGCAGGAAAAGTCGGCAGTCTTGGAATTATGAAAACTGCGAAATGCCTCTTCGATGTCGAGCGTGTTAAGATACCAGAGGGACGCAAGGATATTGGAGAGATGGAAATAAAGGAAATAAGAGGGGTGTTTAATGAGCTTGCTATATGGAATTGATTTGGATGGGGTGTCGTTTAAGTTTTGTCAGGCTTTTTGTAAGTGGCTCTATCACCGAACTGGCGTCTACTGTAATGCAAACAATCTAACTGACTACTATTGGTATAAATGTGTCCCAGGTCTTACTGAGGAAGTTTTCTGGAAAGAATTTCACGAATTCGGTCGCGCTGCTGGATATAGAAATCTTGACTTGATACCAGAAACGATAAGTAGCTTGCGTAGTTTAGAGGCTGCTGGACACAAACTTGTTTACATAACTCATCGTCCAATATACAGCTTCTTCGATACAATAGAGGCCCTGAAGGAACACGACTTCCCACAGAGAGAATCTCTTGTATACGTCAAAGACAGTAAAGTTGAATGGGTAAATGAACTAGGTGTTGATGTTTACATAGATGATTCACCAAATGTACTTCCCGAGCTTTGTGGCAAAACAAAAACAAAGGTCTACTGTAGAGACTATGCATACAATAGGCATTTAGATTTAGACTTTACTCGTGTAAGTTCATGGTCTGAATTCCTAGAACTAGAAGGGGTAAAAGTTTATGTCTGAGTACGCATGTAGTTGTTGTGATAAGGTACTGTGTGTCTGTGAATTAGAAGACTATAGATGTAGAACTTGCCACGGTGCAATTTGTGGCTGTGAGTCACAGAGAGGTGATTAGTGGCAGACAATCCTTATTTTGATGAAATTCCATCTCCATTTACACAAGAAGAACTTGAAGCGATGATAAGGCAAAGGGATGTGGACCTTCGCTCTATTGATGTATCAAAGGCGACAAAGGCTGATTGGGACAAAGGAGACGCAGTGACAAAGGACGATACCGTTAAGGACACGAATCCTAAAGATGCTGTTGGAGTCAAGAAGGCTCCTATCTCCACTGTGTCTGGTGCCGTAATTGCAGAAGTTGGCCTAGCTATGCTAGAAGGTGCCCGCAAGTATGGTCGCCATAACTACAGAATATCTGGCGTACGCGCCTCTGTATATAGAGATGCCACGTGGAGACATTTAACGAAGTGGTGGGAAGGCGAGGACATAGACCCAGACAGTGGTCTCGACCATATTGTAAAGGCTATCGCATCATTAACAGTCTTGCGCGACGCCGTTATATTTGACAACTGGGTTGACGACAGACCACCGCCAGTACCAGAGGGATTTTTTGCCAACCTAGACAAGTTGGCAGCGCAGGTAATCGAAAAATATCCAAATGCAAAGGACCCATTTACACATGAACACGCAAAAAAGCCTAAAAGTAAATAAGAGAGTCTCTCTGTTCGACCTCGGTCAATTTGGGGCTGGTATAAGCATAAAAGATGGCAGCTTCCTTGGCGCTTCTTTTAACCTCAAAGAAGCCCAGTCTGCATATAATTGGCTTGGAGACTGGATAGATGTCCAAAAGTGCAAGGCTAGAGAAATAGAAGAAAACTTCCATGTCGTTTAGTGCAAAGGTGATACTGGACTCTGTAAATCCACACAATGGCATTAGATTGATTACTAGTGAGCTTACCTATCCGCGCTTTATTCATGCCGAGTTTATGACGCACAGAATGTTCAGTCGCAATGCGGCTAGCTCACGCGCCATCCCCTCAAAAAAGATGATTGGCATGGTTAAGAACGACCCAGCTATGCCAGTTTATTGGGGGAAGAACAGAAGTGGTATGAGTTCAAACGAGGAGTTACAGGGCGACCGCCTGATAATGGCAAGAGACCATTGGCTCAGTGCAAGAGATGTAATGGTTGGTTATGCTAAAGACCTGACCATATCTATGAAGTTACACAAACAGATTGCCAATCGCATACTGGAACCATGGAAGTATATCACGGTAATTTGCACAGCTACTCAATATTCTAACTTCTTTGCTCTACGCGACCACAAGGACGCCCAGCCAGAGATTGCACATTTGGCCCGCCTATGGAAAATGGCACAGTTTAATTCAATACCTAGAGAGCGGGATTGGCACATTCCATATATACAAAAGGATGAGCAGGGGCTACCTCTGGAAATTCGCCAGAAGGTCAGTGTTGCACGCTGTGCCAGAGTGAGCTACTTGACGCACGACGGCGTGCGCTCTATAGACAAAGACCTAGTGCTTTATCAGAGGTTGTTAACTGGTGGTGGTAGTGGACACTGGAGTCCATTTGAACATGTGGCAATGGCCACGGATGAAATGGAGACTAGAAGGAATTTTGCTGATGGCACCAAAAAGTCTCAACCAATTTGGTGTGGCAATTTTCAGGGGTGGGTGCAGCTTAGAAAAATGCAGCGTGGGGAGTGTCAATGAAAAATCCAGAAGAGTTCTGGCAAAATAAGCATAAGGTGCAGTCGCCGCTCTGGCTTACTGGTAGCTATTTAAATGCACTTTGTCGCGTCCATGAGTTTGAAGTGCCAAAAAATCAAAATGTCCTAGAGGTGGGCGTCGGCATTGGTAGAGCAACTAGGGAATTTGCCAAGGACAATGACGTTTATGCAGTTGACATATCTCGTACTGCCCTCGACAATTTGGGCAATATAGCAAAGAAATATCTCACCGCCGACATGGTTGATATTCCAGATGATACAATAGATTTTGCAATCTGCCACCTTGTATTTCAACACTGTGAGAACGAAGCAATTGGATTTATCTTAGACCAAGTTATAAGAGTTTTGAAGCCAGGTGGACAGTTCTTTCTCCAAAGTGGAGATAGTAAGCAGCCTATGGGAGTAAATATCGGTAGGACGAAAAGGCGCGAATTGATTTGGCACACTCCAGATTGGATTAAAGCACGCATAGCATTGGCTGGAGGCGACATAGTAAGTGAGAGGTTGTCGCAAAGGACACCAGACATATACTGGCAGCTACTCAAGATTACTAAGGCCGCCAAAAATATTTGACACCGACGCCACCATAGGCATGAGACATAAGGAAAAACAGATGAGATGTGTAAAATGTAGTGCAATCGTTGGCACGTATTATGGATGTCCAGCGTACTGTGACAATTGTCGCGAGTGCAAGTGTAGAGAGGATACTAAGAATGGTTGCGAGACGAGTAAGACTTAATAACGCAGAGAAACAAAGACGGAAGAAGTCTAAGATTTTAAGTGGCGACTTGCTGGATAGTTACTTCAAGGGACATCTTGAAGATGTAATAAAGTCTCTTCAATGTCTGATTCTACAGCATCATGAATATGAAGAACTTGTAATTGAAGAAGAATATTATGGCGACTACCCCACATATCAACTTGTCGGCTATAATAAAGAGACCGACGAGGAATATAACAATCGTATTGGGAAACTTAAAGCCGATAAACTTGCAGCAATGCTTAAAGAAGAAGCTGTTGAGAAAAAACTAATGAAACAGTTACTTAAGAAATATGGCACAGTAGACGGGAAGTGAAATGTTATTTACACATGCAACTGCATCGAGAATCAAAACATACAAACAGTGTGAGTTTAAGTACTTCCTAGAGTACATGGTGCAGTATCCGCCAATGCGCGGTGATAGCATTTATACTGGCAAGGGTAGCGCGGTCCACGAAGCCCTTGAGGGCTGGGTCAATTTTAAGCTCGGAGTTGAGGATAAGGAAGACGGACCGTTAGTAGAGGAAAATTGGGAGGAGACTCTTAGAAAGTACTACGAAAAGTCTAAATTATGGACGCTAGACCAGCGTACGCCAGATAAGCAAGGGAATCCTCGTGGCTTCCCTCATCCAGTAGTTAAGACGTGTGAGTCGTGCCCTTGGGCAACAAAAGACAATAGGTGTGAGATATCTAATGCGGCCATTGAGGCTACTGATGGATGCCCACGTCCAAACTTCGAAGATGATATTGCATTGGTCAATCGCACACTTAGTCGCACAGACTATGCGCCGCTTGCTGTGGATGATGACGGTAAGTTTACAAATAAGATTGTCGGTGCAGAAGTTCCATTTGATATGGTCATTGATGGTATTCGAGTTAGGGGCATAATGGACTTGGTTCTTGAATGCAACAAGGATACTATCGAGGTTTGCGACTATAAAACCGGCAAGTCAATGAGCTACACCGCCGCGTCTAATGATGCACAGGTTCGAATTTATGCCAAAGTTGCCCGCATTCTCTTCCCGCAGTATAAGTATGTTTGTGTAACTCTGTTTTACCTTCGCAAGACGGAGGTAACTGTTCCTCTTAGCGTTGAAGACGACGTTGATACGATGAGAAGTTTGAAACTTCGTGCAAAGCAGATTATGGAAAATGAGGACCCGCGCCAGGTTCGGCCATCTAAGTGGGGCTTCCCTTGCGATTGGTGTGTAGGCTATGACAATTGTGTTAAAATTCGGGACAAGTTCAAGGTTGACGGACAATTTAAGTTGCCTACTATCTCTTGTAACTTTTCATCGGTCTCGGAGCCATGCTACGGCAACCCGCATCCAGTCGAGAACCAAGAAGCTTCGATTGAAAATGTCAACAGTCTAATCTATGCATGTGCTGGACACAAAGAGGTGCACGATGGCGGCGAATACAAACCGAAGTCCGTTGATAGCAATAAGGCTAATTGATAAAACTACCATTGTTGCTAAAAAGTTTACAGTAAATAAAGATAGTATATGGGTCGATAGTCTAAAGTACTTTAGTGACAACGATGATGTCCCTCCTGTTTACCTTGACGATTCAATGCTACTCTCTATAGATTCAATTGAAACTTATCTGATTTTACACAAAGGCGGTAAAAGTGGCGAGAAAATACCAAAAAATAGAGATGAGTCACCTTCATCTTCATAGTACATATAGTGAACTCGATGCGATTAGTAAAATCCCTGATATCGTGGCAAGGGCCAAAGAGTATGGACACACTGAAATAGCTCTAACTGACCATGGCACAATAGCTGGCGTTCCAGCGTTTTACAACGAGTGTAAGAAGGAGGGTATTAAGCCAATTCTCGCTAGTGAATTCTATATGATGGAGGATGCGGCTAAGGCTCGTGAGGAGAAAAATCGCAAGAACCACCACTTAATCATGTTGGCAATGAATGATGAGGGTTGGACGAATATTAAGAAGCTCACGACGCTTGCAAACGAGAAGTTCTACTATGCCCCTCGCATAGATTATAAGGATATTCGCGGCCATTCTAACGGTATCATTTGCCTGACGGCATGTCTCAAGGGCATTGTTCCATATAATATCATGGAAGAGAATTTCGACGAAGCTTATCGTCATGCTGGTATCCTTAAGGGAATCTTTGGCGACAGGTTCTATATGGAAGTGCAGGATGGTGGCTTGGATGTCCAAATTACAATCAACACAATTCTACGCAGGATGGCCGCAAAACTTGACATCAAAACTGTTGCCTGTCAGGACGCCCACTATGTCAATAGGGAGGATGTAGAAGCTCACGAGGGTATATGGGCTATTAAGACTGGCGACACATTTGACAAGCCAGTTGGCTACGGCAAAGGTAAAGCATTTCGCCCGTATTATTCTACTAGGGAATACTGGCTTAAAGACGCCCATCACATGATAAACGAAGAGTTGACTACCGAGAACGATACACAGCGAATGAGCACTTTGACTCAGGCAGAACTTGAGGAGAGTAAGAAAATAGCCGAGCGCATCGGTGACGTGGAAATTGAAAAAAAGATGCACTTGCCGAAATATGAATTTATCCCCGACATCTCACAAGCTGGCTGCGCCACGGCTGACACATGCGGGTCATCGCACTATCATCCGGGTGACATCGAAGCTGGCGAGACGGTCGATTTAACGTCATATAACTATCTGGTTGAGTTGATAACCAAAGGATATGAAAGAACCTACAAGAATAGTTGGTTTGATAGAACTGAAGAACATCGCAAGCGCCTTGCTACAGAGTTAGGAGATATTAAAGATGCTGGACTTTCCGATTACTTTCTTATTGTCTGGGACATTGTTAGCTGGGCTCGCGCTGTTGGTATTCCAGTTGGTCCTGGCCGTGGCTCTGCGGCGGGGTCCATGGTCTCGTACTGTCTCCAAATCACAGATGTTGACCCACTCAAATACGGACTCATCTGGGAAAGATTCTACAATGCAGGTAGAAAAGGTTCACTAGCAGATATTGATATTGACATTGGCAAGAACTACAGGGAAATTGTCATCGCTTATATCAAGATGAGATTTGGGTCCAATAGAGTTGCACAAATTGTCACGTTTAACACACTTGGCACAAAAGCTGCTCTTAAGGACACGGCGAAGATACTTGGTAGTAAGGGTGGCATGGCTTTTGAAAAGGCCAATGTGATGACGCGATTCATTCCACTTAAGCATAATTTGCCTGTTGGTATCGCTGAGGCTATTGAAAAATCTGAGCGAATTGCAGAGTATGCTGAGAAATACCCAAGGCTTTTTAGAGTTGCTCAGAAGCTAGAGGGTTGTCCAAAGAGTCGTGGCACGCATGCTGCTGGTGTTGTTATTAGTGATGAAGACTTCTCTGAAGGTTTCCCTCTCAGATGGAATACTAAGGAAAAGGCACTGATGACCGAGTGGGACATGGAAGTGTTAGATAGTCTTGGATACCTAAAAATGGATGTGTTGGGATTAAAAACAATGGACGTACTCAAAAACATCGAGGATGAAATCAATGGGGCTGCTTGAACAAATTCTAGAGTTACCCGAGAGGGACCAGTGGATGATACTGTTTAGACTTGTCGAGAGCCTTGAAGCAGAAGGAGTTTACATGCATACTAAATCAGAATGTGAGCGTGTGGTTAAAGTTGTACTGACACACAAGGATGCTAAAATGCCAATGTATGCCAAAGATGGTGACGCTGGTGCAGACGTTAGTGCGGTTGCTTATTCTGGACCGCGAATTCCTATTCCATATGGAGCAGTCGCCTTGGACGAAAAGAATAACTCAGTAGTAGTAATTGAGCCTGGAGATTGTATTATACGTCCAGGTGGAACTACTCTTATAGACCTTGGATTTAAAATTCAACTTAGGCCAGGGTGGGAAATGCAAGTTCGCTCTAGAAGTGGAATGGCGAAGCGAGGATTGGTTGTGGCTAATTCGCCAGGAACAATCGACAGCGGCTACCGTGGACCATGCATGGTCTTACTACACAACAATAGTAAAAATTATCGTATCATTAAGCCTGGCACAAGAGTAGCACAGTTTGTTCTCAAGAGGGCTCCACAGGCCATATTTCAAGAAGTAGAGGCCCTTGATGATTCTGATAGAGGTACTGGCGGCTTTGGCTCCACTGGAACCAACTAGTGGGCAACTTCAAGCGAGATTTGGCTATTTCACAACAGGCGGTCAAGCTATTAATGGACCACTATGTAAATTCTGGATATAAGGTTGGACCTCTTGAGGGAAAGGAAAATCAGAAAAAGGGAGACTTCTGGATTTCTACTGATGGCGCAAGAACCAATATTGAAGTTAAGTTCGATATGTACGCTCAGCGTAGTGGCAACCTGTGCTTCGAAATGTCTAATGGTAAGAAGGAAACTGGCATAATGACAACGTTGGCAGACGAGGTCTGCTATGTAGTTCCTTATGAAGCTGGTTTCAATGTGTTTGTTTTTTGTCCAGACGAGCTTCGCACATATATTCAAGACCCTAGTAAGGTATCTATTAAGTCTGGTGGCGACAAGAGGAAGTTCATATTGGCTCTTGCTAAAATCACCGATATAGTGGAAGATAAGTTACCAAAGCAGACATTTAAACTTCCATAGGAGTCCGCATGCCCAATTATTCGTACAAGTGCTGTAAGTGTAAAAAGATTGATTCGATGACACTTCCTATAAGTACTGACCCAAAACTTTTATTCCCCTGTGAATGTGGATATACCATGCGTCGCATCATTACACTTGGTGCCAAGTTCCCAGAAAAGGTCGGAAGGGTATGGGCTGGCGACTGGTTCAAGAAAACTTATGGATTTGACATGGGCGATGCTGCTAGTCGTAAGGGTCAGGAAAAAATGGACTATGATGCCAACAAGATAAAGCTTGAAGAGGAGGGTATAAAAATCACACACAAGAGCCGTCAAGTTGGCGGTGACGACAGAATTAGTATTCCAGATGGTGATAACTAATGCTTACTGTTATAACTGGACCCATGTTTGCTGGTAAGTCATCTAAATTGATATCTATGGCTTTAGCTCATCGTATAGCTGGACATTATACTGTGTGTTTCAAGCCATCGAATGACGTTCGATATAATAAAAATAAGATTGCCACGCATGATGGCAAAACAATTAATGCAATTCCTATTGACCCAAATATACCATCACAAATACTAACAAGAATTCAAGAATTTAAACCCTTTTCTGATGAGGAAATAAAAGTCGTTCTTGTGGACGAAGCTCAATTTTTTGAGAGTAAAAGTTTAATAAAAACAATTGAGGACTTGCTCTATATTGACGGACGCACTATAATCATAAGTGGATTGTCACAGGATTCTAGCGGCAAACCCTTTGGGGCCATGCCTCATTTACTAGCAATCGCGGATGATATTATCCATTTGAAAGCTGTTTGTTCTAAGTCAAGGACAATAGGAACAGCAACGAGAACCTTTCGCAAGGATGCAAGCAACACTAATCAGGTCGCCGTAGGTGGGCCTGAGATGTATGAACCAAGGAGTTTTAACGAATGGCTAACCAAATCCCCACCGATTATCTAGATGTCCCGCCTCCTCCCCCAGAGATGCAACCACAGTCAATCAGAGTTGCAAATGAGGTATTCGAGATAGTAGCACTTTCGGCTCAAGAAAAGGCCGACAGGATAGACAAGATTAGTAAGAGAAAGTCGAAGCTAGACTTCTCTAGGATTCCACTTGATGACAAAAAGACGTGGGACCTAATCTCAACTGGTCTTACTAAAGGCGTATTCCAGCTAGAGAAACAGCTTGGCAAGAGGTATTGCAAGGAAATTAAGCCTCGCAATATAGAGGAATTAAGTGACGTTGTCTCACTAATTCGTCCAGGCTGTCTTACTGCTGAATTTCGCGAGAAGCCAGAAGACCCCGGTAAGTTCTCGTCCATTACGAATACGTACATTAAAATCAAGCATGGCGAGTGGGAACCAGAGTATATCCACCCGTGCCTTGAGCCAATCCTTGGCGGAACATTTAGTGTGCCAATCTATCAAGAACAATTGATGAGGATTTGTACGGACTTTGCCGGTTTTACTCTAAAAGAAGCCGATGTGGCTAGAAAAGCCATTGGTAAGAAAAAGGCCGATGTTATGGCAAAGGTAAAGATTAACTTTGCCGAAGGCGCTAAAGCCAATGGTCATGATATTGAACTAGCAGAAACGATATTTGGTTGGATTGAGAAATTCTCTGATTATGGCTTCAACAAATCCCATGGAGTCTCATACGCTTTAATTGCCTACAAAACGGCGTATGCGAAGGCTCACTATCCACTTGAATTCTTTAAGGCAATGCTGACAAATTCTAGTGGCAAACAGGATTCCATGGAAGAAATTCAAGAGCTTGTTTATGAAGCTAGACTATTTCACCTTGAAGTAAAACCGCCATCATTACAGTTGGCCAACAAGGACTTTGCAAAGGGTGACAATAAAACCATCCTATTCGGCCTCGCCCATATTAAGGGCGTCGGTGCAGGCGCGATTGTAGATATTCAAAAGGTCGGCAAGGCAACGAATACAGCCTACGAGTTCATTAAATATGCCTACGGCCTTATGGATAATAAAGCCAAGGGTAGATTTAAGAAGATACGCAGTAATGTTGCAGAGGCACTGATTAAGAGTGGCTCACTTGACTACCTAGAGAGCAAGAGAATTACACTGTTGGCTGAGTATAAGCTAATTGGTGCGCTTACAGAGCGAGAGCGAAAGTTTATTTTTGAGAAGCTAGATAGTGGTGAGACTAATACGATTAAAGAAGCCTACTTGCTACTCTTAGACTCAAAGATTCCCAATAAGTCGCGCCGCCCGCGTATTGTTGAAAAGGTCAACGACATTAATAAATCCTTGTCTGGCACGCCAAAGAAAATGAAAATTGCATACGAAAAATATCTTCTTGGCATCCCACTTTCCGGCAGTCTTGTTGAACTCTATGCCAATGAGCAAGTCAACACAAAGTGTAGGGATTTTCACAAGTTGCCAGAGGGAACAAAGGTAAAAATTGGAGTCGTTATCGAAGCAATCAGAACTATTAAGGACAAGAATGAAAATGAGATGTGCTTCCTAACAGTTTCAGATGAGACATATATGTTAGATTCACTCGTAGTGTTTTCTTCGTTCTACAATAAGTTGGCTTGGATTTTACAAGAAGGTATTCCGGTGCTAATTTCCGGCAAGAAGAATCGTGGAGGGATTGTCGTTCACGATATTCGACATCTTTAGGGTTTACACCCATTTTTTGACATCTATAATGTTTGTTATAGACCTCAGTTTGTAAGGAGAGAGTTATGATTCGTAAAAATATGGTAATTTTGACCGGTAGAGCAACTAAGAGGCCAGAGCTTAAAACGCTCCAGAGTGGCGCACAAGTTTGCACAATCCGAATGGTTAGTAATGAGCGCATTAAAAATAAGAAGACTGGTGACTACGACGAGAAGTCAATGTTCATTGATGCTGAATGTTGGGGTCCTCGTGCAGTATATGCTTCTGAGAATATCGACAAGGGGACCATCGTCGCTGTTGTAGGTAAGCTAGAGCAGGACGAGTGGGGTGAAGGTGATGCTCGTAGGTCGAAGCACAAGATTTATGTGTCTTTTGACCTTCAGGTTGATAAGTTTGACAATAAACCAAGAGAAGAGGGGGCTGGTGATACCAGTGAGTCTGGTGATTCTCGCGAGACCGCAGCGGCTGGTGCGCCAACTAAATCAAACCTTCCATTTTAGTTTTCAAAAAGGGGGCGGGATAAAACTCGCCCCCGATTTGTTAGGAGATATATGTCTAAAAGGCGAATTTTATTTACTGGAGAAGCAAGCTTTCTTTCAACGGGGTTCGCTACTTTTAACAGGGAAATCATAAAGAGATTGTATGCTACTGGCAAGTATGAAATTGCCGAGATGGGTTCGTATGCATCTGCTGGAGACCCAAGGATAATGGACCTGCCTTGGAAATTCTATCCAGTTTTACCGTCAAATGAGAACGAAAAAAGAGTATATGAGCAAAATCCACAAAATCAATTTGGTAGATACAAGATAGATGCTGTTTTAGCAGATTTTCAACCAGATATTATTTATGATGCACGTGACCCATGGATGTTGGAGCACCTAATTGATACTAGGTTCAGACCAAACTATAAATTGGTAATAACTCCTACGGTAGATTCTGCCCCACAAAAACAAGAGTGGATTGAAGGTATTTTTAAGAAAGCAGATGTTGTCACTACATATAGTAGGTTTGGCCGCCGCATTCTTGAAGCAGACGGCGTTAAAATAGAGGACGTAACATCTCCTGGCGTATTGCTAGACTTATTTACTCCGATGGACAGAGTGAAAACAAGAGACAAGTTTCACATAACACCGACACTATTAGTGTTCGGCACAGTGATGAGAAATCAGAAAAGAAAGCTATTTCCAGACCTATTTGAAGCCTATAAGAAACTAAGGGACAAGCACGTTAAGCCTCGCCTCATCGAGAGAGCAAAGAAGAAGGTTAAGAACAAGAAGCCACTTAGTTCTGATGAGAAGAATGCACTTCGCATAAGTCATAGTGTCTTGTATTGTCATACGAGTTATCCTGACTTGGGATGGGATATTCCAGGCTATATAGGACGAAATCAACTACAGCGCCACATCTTGTTTACATACCTATGTGATTCGTGCAAGGTAGTTTATGCCAATTGGTTCGCTCCATGCGACAAAAAGGGATTCTCGACGTGTCGCCAGTGTGGCAAGCATACGGCCCACCTTCCAAATACAAATAGCGGTGTTAGCGAAGAACAACTTGCGGAAGTATTCAACTTATTTGATGTCTATATTCAACCAGCGATTTGTGAGGGTTGGGGTCTTCCAATTATGGAGGCGAAATCTTGCGGCGTTCCAGGTTTGTATCAAAACTACAGTGCTATGGAGGACCATGTAGAAAATGGCGGCGGCCTACCAATAAAAATCGGAAGGTTTTACAATGAAGCAGAGACCTCGTCAATCAGGTCACTTCCCGACATTAATGACATGGTCGCGAAGATGGAGAAGCTGGCTCTTGATAAGAAGCTTAGGACTAGGCTTTCCGGCGATGCTAGAAAATGCGCACAAAAGATGCATAAGTGGGAAATTACCACCGACAAATTAGAGAAGATATTTGACGCAATTGAATTGCACGACAGGGCAGATACTTGGGACAGTAAACCAGATTTCCAACTCGTTTCGAATATAAGGCCACCGCAACAAGTTAGTGCAGAAAACTTCATTATTTGGTGCTACATGAATATACTACACAGAATGCCAGATGACGAAGGAATGAACACTTGGATGGCTAAGTTGCAAGCTGGAACGCCTCCAGAGGAGGTTGAGCAATTCTTCCGCAACACAGTCGTTGCAGACAATAAGTTCGAAGAAATGAGATATGTAAATTCACTAAAGTATCGTGGCATTAAATTGCCAGATGAGAGCGCACAAACTACAAGCGACTTTGTGCCGGGAATGTTAGTCTAATGGCAACAGTAGAACTGTCCACTCCAAAGATTTTATTTGTAGGTCCACTTAGAGACTTTAGTGGCTATGCCAATGTAGCTAGAAATTATGTTAGGGCTCTAAACGATGTTGGACTAAAGCTTGTCACCAGAGATTTGCGCTATGATGGAGGTAGGTACAAGAGGAATTTTACTGAGAAACTCTTAGCTCGTCGCGATGCACAAGGAGTTGATATAGTAATTCAGCAGACAACTCCAAATGAAATGGAGCCAAAGCCTGGCTGTTTCAATGTCGGTGTGTTCTGTTGGGAAACGGATAGAATCCCCGATGAGTGGGTCGCTCAACTTAATCGCATGGACCTAATTCTTGTACCATGTCAGTCAAACCTTTTTGCTGCTAAGAAGTGTGGTGTCTATAAACCAATAGAGATAGTACCATATTCGTGCGATACGTCAAAATATGACAAGGAAATAGCTCCCTATACGGTCGGTAGTAGCACAGATGCATTTAAGCTTCTTG
>Ga0316187_10001129_pt1 | contig 22635 bp, 13 predicted proteins | sample CroRivburrow1_MG_FD_204927 | JGI IMG/M metagenome (GOLD analysis project Ga0316187, IMG submission 204927) | Coastal sediment microbial communities from Maine, United States - Cross River worm burrow 1 | ecosystem: Environmental > Aquatic > Marine > Coastal > Sediment | place: USA: Maine...
AAATACAACAGTACGCAGCTTCAGCTTGTTTCGGTGCTGGCCGTGTTAGCCCTATTCACCCACAACAATGCATTTTGGATTCTCGCATTGCTAATCGCCGTCATACGATTACCCGATTTTTCAACGCCGATTAACTCGATCGCGGACTCTCTGAAAAAGTTGGCAAATAAGGATGAACCCCCTAATGGGGATTCCGCGAATCATGCGGGGGATTCCGATATTCCCAATGACCCTCCGCCCCGTCGTACCGGCAGCGGGACCGACACCGCAGTCAAATCAACTGACATAGTGGAGAGCTGAGGCGTGCTGGAATTTTTAGTTTGCGCGTTGTTCACCATAGTTCCGGACTACCTGATCAAGCGGTATGGATACAATAAAAGGTTGGGCAGAGAAATCACGCTCTACAGCGTTTGGTATGAGTTGCGTTGGGGCATTTCGGCGTGTGTGATACTGACCGTCGCTCTGATTACCTTGATATTTTATTACCATCCCTCCACACAAAACGTCACAATATTATATCGCACTGTGACCATCCTGCCGGAAGCCAGTGGCCGCGTTGAGAAGGTATATGTCGAGAACAATCAACTCGTCAGCCAAGGTGATCCGCTTTTAAGCCTTGAAAGTTCAACTCAGAAAGCTGCCGTAGAAACGGCTCGTAGTATGTTGGAAGAAGTCGAAGCGGAGTTTCCAAAAGCGAAAGCCAACCTCAACGAAGCTGAGGGCGATATTGCCTCCGTCGAGGCCAAGCTGGCGCAGGCCAGAGTTGACCTGAGAAGGAAAGTCGAAATCGCTAACCAGGACGTTGGTGCGGTTAGTGAAAGAACCGTGGAACTATCTAGAAATATGGTCACGTCGCTAGAAAGCGACAGGGCTTCCGCGGTCGCTCGTCGCGATAAGGAGCTGGCCAATCTAAATTTCGTTTTGCCAGCCAAACAAAAGACTGCCGAGGACGCCCTGACTCAGGCCATCGTTGCATTGGAGAAAACTGTCGTCTACGCTGATGTCTCCGGTGTCGTAACGCAGCTGATTTTACAACCTGGTGACATCGTTAATCCCATTCTGCGCCCCGCTGGTTTACTCATCCCCTCGACTTCTGAAATGTCTGGCAAGCAAGCTGTCCAGGCAGGTTTTAACCAGCTGGCATCACCGGTTATAAAACCAGGTTCACCGGCAGAGATCACCTGTCGCTCGAAACCCTTCACAATCGTACCTATGGTGGTAACCGCCATTCAGCCGACGATTGCCGCTGGTCAACTTCGCCCAACCGACCAAATGGTCGATCTTCAAGACCGTGCCAGACCCGGGACTTTGACCGTGAGGATGGAACCTCTTTACGAGAATGGATTAGATGGTCTTGTTCCGGGAACGAAATGTATCGCTAACGCCTACACCTACAATCACGAACTCCTCGCATCCGGTGAGCTTGGTACAACGGCCTCCCTTTACTACCATATGGTTGATACGGTCGGTATCGTGCATGCGATACTCTTGCGCATCCAGGCGCTGTTGATTCCTGTACAGCAGTTGGTCTTTTCCGGGCACTAACTGGAGAAAAGAGGTGGGTATTTCTTAATAGAAAGACCTATGTCATACCGGGTCTCAATCTCTGATGTTTGGCTCTGGCCGGGAAGACACCTTTCCGCGTTGCAACATCAAATAATGTACAGACAATCACACGGGCCGCACGAAGATCCGGAGGTGGTTACGGTAGTTCGCCTGCTTTCGGCGAAGGTCTCAATTGGGTCGGGAGCGGTAGATCGCCCCGGTCCCGCGATGGTCCGGAGTGAGTATGGAGCGGAAGATCAGATAGATCGTCGCGAAGGTTCGTTCATGGTCTATCTCAGAAGATCGGATCCCGATATAGAAAACCGAGCCTACCAGTTATGAACGTCTGGTCCCCGATCTAAAGCGGGCGTAGCCTATTTGATAAGTGTAATGATGCCGGGATTTTGCCGGAATCAGCTGTGCACTGTTGTGCATTGTGGTGCAAATTGCAACGGGCGTCATCGCCATGTTTGTAGAAATATCAGTACCTTATGAATTGGGTATCTGACTTTTAATCAGGTGGTCGCAGGTCCGATCCCTGCACGGCCCACCATAAAAATGTATTGAAAACAAAAAATTAGCGCATCTCAGGCCGCCGCCATCGGTGATAAACCAATACTGCAGGTAGTCGTAGGCGCACTGCAGGCCTTCGAGCATGGCGGTTAGAATTTAGGATGTTCGGCCCACGGAAAGTATGTACAAACTCTATCCCCCTGTTGGATCATATCGAACCTGGGGGAAACGAAATTCGTTTTCCTTGTTACTCCTTATTCTCATGCGCCTACATACGGTGGAGCGAATTGACGCTGAGCAAGGACGGAGCCCGGTGTTCGACACAGATTCGGATCAGATTCATTCCGATGCCCGTTTCGCACCGATACCCGCCAGCGTTATTCACTTCCGCTCAGGCGTTTGTCGCCCGTTCACTTCGGAGGCTAGTCCATGATTTCAACTCCACGACTTTGCACTGTTATCTCGCTGGTGCTGGTTATCCCTTTTTCGCTGATCATCCCGCAGCAAGCAATGGCGGACCAACTTATCCTGGCCAACGGTGACCGCATGACCGGGGCTATGGTCCGCGTAGAGGATGGGACTGTAGTCTTTAAGACCGCATACGCGGGTGAGATCAAGATCGAACTTAAGCACGTAGCAACGATCCGTACTGATGAACCTATGCACATCCGGGCCCGTGACGAGACCGCCTATTCAACAAACGAAGTCGCTCTCAAGGGTGACGCTCTGATTGTCACTTCGTCAGGCGGCGGGCCGGTCATCGAACTGGATAAAAGCAATCTCTACATGATGCGGCCCGAATCCGAAGTCATCTATACAGGCTGGCGAAAGAGCGGCCGGGTAAATTTTGCCTTCAATTTCAACAGGGGCAATTCTGATACAGATATTATGGGCGCGGACATCGATATCAGGTTCAGGAAGCCTTTGGACCGTATCCGGCTTACTGGCCAGTGGGACAGGCAGCGGGCGCAAGGTGTCGACTTCGTCAAGCGCAGGTTCATCGATGGTAACTACAACCATTTCATTTCAGAAACCTGGTACGCGGGGGCAGCCTTGAGAGCGGAGCGCGACGAGTTTGCCAACCTGAGCGATCGCATCATCACGGGGCCACTCGTTGGTCACCAGTTCTACGAGTCGGAACCATTGAACCTGCTGCTCGAACTGGGTCTGATGTACGTATACGAGGATTTTGTATCCGAACCTGTCAACAAATACTGGGGTCCGTCTTGGCACTTGTTGTTCGACAAATACATCTTAGGAGTCAGCGGCCTTCAGTTCTACCACGAACAGGCAGGTCTCGTTAATGTAGAGAACACAAGCAAATGGTTGTGGGATTCGTGGACTGGGCTGCGCATGCCTCTGTATGGAGGCATTCTTGTCAGCGCCGAAGTACAGGTGGGTTACGACAGCGAGCCAGCGCCAGATACCGAAACCACCAATACGGTCTACCGACTCAAGCTTGGGTATCAGTGGTAGCCGCAGATTGCTGCACCAGAGCGTTAGAAAATTTTGTCGGTGCGCCGTCCACTCCTGGCTGAGGGAAGAGCCGTTCGCTGCATCGCAACATATTTTCCGGTCAGGGTAAGGATCGCCCGTATGGTTTCGCAGGTTGGCGGTGGTTTGATAATCAATCTAGTCGAAAAATTATCGGGGTCCGGTCATCCCCGGTTGACCGCCATCAGACGTGAATTGACGCAGAGGTACACCTGCAACAGACTGGTAACCGCGGCAGGGCAGGTGACCGAAACGTCATCTGTGGGAGTGGCTTCGGGGCGTAACAACCCTCTATTCTGCTTATGCACCGTTATGCGATCGTTGAAAGACTTGATTCGTGATTCCGTAGCTCGTCCAATAATACCTTGGCTTCCCGGAGGTCCTCAGTTTCCAAACCTTCCTCAAACCAGTCGTAGATCGGGCCGAGCAACGTGCACGCGTCGTCATACCTTCCTTGTCGTCGCCAAAGACGGCTGAGGCTGACCGCTGCGCGTAGTTCCAGTAACTTCGCCTGTTGATCGCGGGCGATGTCGAGAGCTCGCTCGAAACAGTCTTTCGCTTCCAAATGTTGCGCGTCGTTCTGTTCCAGCAGCAACTCACCATGCAGCCGGTACAGCTCCGCCTCGAACCAGCTCTCCTGTGTGCGGTCCACTAATGCTTTCGCTTCGAGCACGGGCTGGTGGGCGGCATTCAAATCACCCAACGATCGGTGTGTCTCACAGATGACTCCGAGGCAATAGGGGACCAGCAGTTCAGCGCCGTTCGAGCGCCAGGTCGCCAACCCGTCCTGAGCCTTCTCAAGACCCTGTCCGCCCTGTTGTCCCAACCCCCAGCCCAGGAACAGGTTGCCTAATCCTCGCCAGTGCAAGAGGCCATGTTCGGTCGCGTACTGGATCAGGTCGTCGGCCTGGGCCTGGACGGCCTCCAGTTCTCCGCGGATTTGAAGAGTAATACAAGCGAAAGACATGGCGAGACCGGTAGAGTGCGGATTACCGAGTTCGTGGGCCAGGTTAAGAGCCGACTGAAGGCGCGCGGTTGATTGGGCCGGATATCCGAGCAACCAAAGAATCAAGGCATCGAAAACGCCGCAGGTCACGCCAGGGTCTTCTTCGCTGTGCAGTGCGGCGAGAGCGCGGTGTTTCTCGACATCATAGTGAGTGAAGACATGTTCGGCGTGTTGGTGGGCGGGTCGGATGCAGCCTGTCAAAAACAACTGTTGGGCGAGAGCGTCTTGCGCCATAAGGTCCATGTCCGCGTCATTGCTCACGTCCGCTCGCAAAAATAGCTCTTTCGTGATGTGGTCGCTGGTCTGCAGTTCTCCACGCACCATATGGAACCCCGCCAGATTCCACAGAACGGTGAAATGGTTCGGCGAGTCAGCGGTCCGTTCACATAATTCCAGGGCACGACCATATGTTCGCTCCACTTCCGGTGATGTATAGCCTGCGGTTGCAATCAGTGCAGGGCCTAGAATCACCAGGGTGTCCAACGCGAGTTGATCGCGTTCCAGGTTCTCCGGCAGTTGCTCGATCATTTCGAGTCTTCGCGAGAGATGGGCAGTAGCCTCAGGATACGCATAACGGCGGAGCGCCTGCTCCGCGGCGAGCTTGCTGTAATGTATCGCGCGGCGCATTTCGTGTGCAATTTCGAAGTGAGCAGCGAGTGCTGTGGCTACATTGGCGGTCTGCGCGCTGTAAACAGCCTCGATATGCTCGGCGATACGACGGTGCAGTTGCGCTCTTCTCATCTCGCCAATCTCCCCGTACAACACGTCGTAGTACAGTGGATGTTGAAATTGGTAGCGACCACTGAGTGTGCCATCCGGCCATGTCTCGACCCCGGTCGCATCAATGAACTGCCCGCGCAACGCGAGCGACTCGCACACGGTATCAATCTCTTCACAGGTTTTCTCGAGACCAACGGCTGCGGCACCGGCACTGAACTCCAGTCCCACCACAGTCGCACTCTCCAGTACCAACCTTTCTTCTCGAGAAAGTGCCTCCAGACGTCGTGAGATGAGCGAGCGCAGCGTTTCAGGCACCCGGTCAACCAGGCTCCGCGCTTGCTCGCTTGCCGTCCAGTGACCATCGTGCCGTACGAGTAGCTGCTGTTGCACCAGATCTTCGATCAGATTCACCATGAACAACGGATGGCCTTTGGTGCGGTTAAAAACCTCTTGTGCCAAGGTGTCGGAAAAGTCGCCGCCAAGTCGGCCGCCAAGATAGCGCTCAACATCTTCGCGCGACAGCAGTTCCAGTAGCATTTCCACGCATTGACCCCGGCCACGGAGCTCTTGCACGATGTCACGCAAGTTTTTGGCGTACAACACGGCATCGGCAGGTCGATATGTGCAAAGTAGCATCAACCGCCCCGATTCCGGTCGCTGGGCGAGCGTTGCCAAAAGGTTGATTGTCGATACGTCGCCCCAGTGCAGATCTTCGAGCACGAGTACGAGAGGTGTTTCAGTGGAGAGAACTTCGAATGCAAAGCACAGCTCCCGTGTCATCCGCTCCGGTGTGGCGCCCTCAATCTGTTGCTGAACCCGCTCTGTTTCGGCTGCATCCAGCAGTCCTGGAAGCTGCAATAACCACATCGGAGCATAGCGCTGGAGAATACTGACGATCTCCGCTCCACCGGGAGCGCGGCACAATCGCGTGAGCGCGTCGAGTAACGGGCCGTAGGCTTCGCTCTTACCAAAGTGGATCACACATTGCCCCTGTACGACGCGAGCGGAACTCTGCTTGGTGACATGATCGAGGAACCCACCTAGCAAGGTCGTCTTGCCTATACCGGGCTCACCGCTGAGCAACGCGAACTGGCGCTGTCCCTCGCACGCCAGCCGAAAGTATTCATCCAGCTGACGCAGTTCCGATTCACGCCCGACCACTGGACCGGCCGTTTCCGGAAACAGCGCCCGGCCATCACGACCCTCGAGGAAACGGTATCCCTTGCCCGTGACTGTCTCGAGATATTGAGGCGTCTCCGGGCTATCTCCCAATGCAGTTCGGATTTCCCGCACACACACCCGTAACCCGTCCTGACTGACCACTCGACCAGACCAGACACGTTCCAGCAGCTCTCCTTTGCTGACCAATTGCCCGGGTCGCTCGGCCAGGAATCGCAAGACCTTCAGACTCTTCGGCCGCAACGCGATCAGATCCACCCCCCGCCTGAGCTGTAGGGGCTCAGCCTCGAGGGAAAAAGGACCAAAACGAAGGGAGTGGTGGGTAGTCACAGGATCGGTTGTCTAGCGATAGTTTTACGCTTCATGGCTCATTTTTTACGCCGCGAGCCCAAAACTTTCACGGTAGTGGGTCGATTTCTACGGGACGGTTTCTCTAGAGTACCCGGAATATCCACAAATACTCAATCCCGGCGAAAATCACGTGAGTCGACTTGACGGCCTACAGCATATGAATCGATCCCATGATCAGAACGGGTAAGCCGCTGATAGCATTGCTTCTTCCGATTATACTGGTGTGCCTGCCAGTGCCCACAGAAGCACAGGAGAAACCCAACATCGTCCTGGTGTTTATGGACAACTTCGGCTGGGGGGAACCGGGTTTCAATGGCGGTGGCATCGTTCGGGGTGCAGCCACGCCAAGGCTTGACCAAATCGCGTCCGAGGGCCTTCGGCTAACTAACTTCAACGTAGAGGTTCAGTGCACTCCGTCGCGCTCCGCGCTTATGACGGGTAGATACGCGATCCGCAGCGGCAACGGTACGGTCCCTCTCGGCGAGGGTGTTTACGGCCTGGTCCAGTGGGAGGTGACCATGGCCGAAATGCTCTCCGAGGCGGGGTACGCCACCGGCATGTACGGCAAGTGGCACCTCGGGCGTACTGAAGGGCGTTTCCCTACGGACCAGGGGTTCGACGAGTGGTACGGAGTCCCGAATTCCACTGACGAATCGGTTTACTCGTCTTTGCAGGGCTTCGCCGAGAGCGGTCTCTCGGAAACGTTTGTGATGGACGGGAAAAAAGGAAGCATTCCGACCAAAGTCCGGCCATATCGCCTGGATTACCGGCCGTTGATCGATCGGGATCTGACCGATCGGGCACTCGAGTTCATCAGGCGCCAGTCAGAAGCCAGGAAACCATTTTTTGTCTACTTGCCCTATACAGCCACTCATTTCCCGACGCTTCCCCACCCCGACTTCGTCGGCAAATCCGGGAGAGGTCCGTGGGGTGATCTCCTGATGCAGATTGACAGCTACGTTGGCGAGTTGCTCGACACGATCGATGAATCAGGCGTCGCGGACAACACCATATTTATCTTTACAGCTGACAACGGCCCCGAAGCATTGAGTGCCGGCGAGACTTCGCTCACAGTGGAGACGGCAATGCATGGGTCCGCCGGACCCTGGCGATCGACGCTGTTTACCGGATACGAAGGTGCGCTTCGAGTTCCCTTTGCTATTCGCTGGCCGGAAAAAATCGGGGCGGGTCGCTTGAGCGACGAAATCGTGCACGCGATGGACCTTTTTCCGACGCTCGCCCGAATTGCCGGTGGCGAGGTTCCGAATGATCGCGTCATCGACGGATTGGATATGTCCAGGTTCTTTCTCGGACAAGACGATAAATCTGGCCGGGAAGGCATTATCGTCTACATGGGCAACGACATTTTTGGGGTGAAATGGCGAGACTGGAAACTCCACTTCAAGGAACAGACCGGCTGGAACGGCAAGCTGCGTGAGTACACCATGCCCCGCGCTTACAATTTGATCAACGACCCCCAGGAGCGCGACAACGTACTTTTCCCCCACACATGGGTGCCAAAAGCGGCATTGCCCCAACTGGATGAACACGTCGCGTCGCTGAAAATGTATCCGCCTGTCCCGACCGGAACTCTGGATCCTTACGAACCGCCCCAATGACCAGGAGAATCATGCAGTGATTACGCTGAGAGTATGGGGGGTGTTCGTAATGCTTGTCAGCGCACTCTTTTCGGTGCAGGCGATTGCCCAGCTCAACGGACACAACCTTCGCGGCGATTACGGAGTTGCGTCCGGGAGCCAGCCGCCGCCAGGTTCTTACCTGTCACCGTTCTACATCAACTACGATGTCGATGCTCTGCGCGACAGAAACGGGGATCGGGTCGACCGGGGCGGCGGTCTGGACGTCGAGGGTTTTGCGCTGATCTACCAATGGGTCAGCGAAAAACAACTCTTCGGCGGTAACTACAGTGTACTTGTCGCACCGAGCTGGACAACCAACAGCCTGGATTCTCCATTTCTGGAGACCGATCTTGTAACCTCCTGGGGCCTGGGGGATCTTTATATACAACCAGTAAACCTTGGCTGGCATAAAGACCGGGCGGACTACGTGGCGGGCATTGGCATATTCGCCCCTACTGGAGAATTTACGGATGGGGCAAGCGACAATACCGGCCTCGGTATGTGGACATTCGAGGTCTTCGCGGGGACGACTGTTTTCCTCGATGAAGCCAAGAGCTGGCACTTCGCTACCACTGCGTTCTGGGAAACCCATTCCGAGAAGGAAGACTCCGATCAGAAGGTTGGCAATCTACTGACTCTCGAGGGAGGGCTTGGAAAGTCCCTGAAGGGAGGCGCGATCACCCTTGGCCTGGTTTACTTCGCCCAGTGGAAGTTGAGTGCAGATGACCTCGGAACTGCCGGGCCGGCGGATGTGTCGTTGAATAAACACCAGGTATTTGGCGTGGGACCGGAGCTGACGTTCGCGCTGACGCGACAACAGAAGCCTTTTGGTTTCGTCAATATGCGCTATCTGGCCGACTTCGGTGCTGAATCCATGACTGAGGGGAACACTTTCACGCTAGCGGTTACATTCCCGCTCGGTGGTTAACCGTCATGCATGAGGCGTCAAAGTCGAACGCCAGTCCACTGCCTGCGAACCGGGCATTCGTGGTGCAGTTTGGCCCGGCGATGCTTGACGGGCGAGTAGCGTTTGAGGGTCGTGTCGAACATCTGGCGTCCGGGCAGGTCGAGTATTTTTCGAATGAACAGGAACTAAGGAAGATTTTCCATCGACTGCTTCCGCACGTTAGAAGCTCAACGAGTAACCAATGATAGGTCAATCAATCGGGCTACATCCACGGCTCAGGACGCCGGTAGCCTTTTCCCATAAATACCCAGAATGAGGAAAGAGATAAATGTTTAGGAATACTGTAAGAACAGCGGCGACGTTGGCCGTTTTGTTGACGACCGGTTTGGTGTCGGCACAAGAAGTGCCCGTCATGAAGATGACGACAGATATCCCGGAGGGCCTCACGACGCCAGACAACATCCAGACCCGCGTCGGTGAGTTGAATTTCTTTGACGGCGTACCGGATATCGAATCGGCGCAAAAGGTCTACAGCCTGCTCGACTTCACCCACGCCTACCAGACTTTCCTGGACGGCACCAAAATCGCTTCCATGGACGCCATCCGCAAAGGTATCCTGGAATTTGGTCCGGCGAACACCACGGCGGTTCTGTTCGAAGGGCTGATGGATTCAAAGGCACTGTTCCTGACCGCCAATACCACGAGCGTCTACATGTTTTCGTGGCTGGAGATGGGCGATGAGCCGATGGTCATCGAAACGCCGCCCAACGTGCTTGGCTTCATCAATGATCACTGGTTTCGCTATGTGATCGATTTCGGAAACCTCGGGCCGGACGAAGGCAAGGGTGGTAAGTTCCTGGTTCTTCCCCCGGGTTACGAGGGCGACGTTCCCGAAGGCTATCATGTTGCGCGGACCAACACATACGGCAACTGGGTGATCTGGCGTGGCTACCAGAAGGACGGGTCAACCGCAGATGCGGTCAACAACACCAGGGAGCTCTTCCGCATCTATCCACTCTCGCAGAAAGATAGCCCGCCGGAGATGACGTTTGTGAACGCCTCCGGTCAGTTTATGAACACCATCCACCGAATGGACGAGAACATCTTCGACGAGATCAACGACGTCGTTCAGGCCGAGCCTCTTATGGGCGAGAACCCCGAACTCCTCGGGCACCTCGCAGCGATCGGCATCGTGAAGGGGCAGCCCTTCGAGCCGGATGAACGCATGAAGGCGATCCTCAAGGCAGCCGCAAGCGCAGGCTCGGTCACGGTCAAGACGATAATTTCAAAACCGCGCGATGAAAGGTTTTACTGGTATCCCGGTGAAAGTAACTGGCTGACCGCCTTTCCGGGCCGCGCTTACACCTGGGAACTGGATGGCGTGTCGTTGCAGGATATCCGCGCGGCTTTCCACTTCTACGCAACCGGGATCACACCTGCGATGGCTTTGAAGGTTGTGGGCAAGGGGTCTCAGTATGCTTTCACCTATCTCGATTCCAAAGGCAATCCGCTCGACGGATCAAAGACCTATAAGGTGAACGTGCCAAAGGACGTCCCAGCCAAGGATTTCTGGTCATTTACACTCTACGACAACCAGACGCGTTCGATGCTGCAGACCGACGAACAGTTTCCGGGAATAGGGAGTAACGACCAGAGCGTCGTCCAGAACGATGACGGCTCCTACGACGTCTACTTCGGCCCCATAGCACCGGAAGGCAAAGAGAATAACTGGGTGCAGACTGTGCCCGGCAAGGGTTGGAACACGATATTCCGGCTCTACGGTCCACTGGAGTCCTGGTTTGACCAGACATGGCGCCCGGGCGAGATCGAGTTGATCGACTACGCCCGGAGCGAGTCATCCTGCTCCTGTGGAGAGCAAGGAGACTGACAAAAAGGCGAGCCCTTGATCGCGCCGGGTCGAACTCGTTCGGACGCCGTATACGTCTGCCTCGCAGGACAGAGCATTGGGATAACCCTTACTTATTACTATTGGGTTCGTTTTGGCGTTGCGCGACATCAAACGCTATCATGTTCATCGCGAACCCCGCGACTCACACAGCTTAGCTGGCGTTTATTGTTAACTATTGCTCCGGAGGATCAACATGAAGACCAAGATCAAGTGCGTTACTTTAATGCTGTGGCCACTGTTGGTGGTGGCCCCGACATCCATGGCTCAGGATGTCGGTACCCCTAATCCAGTAACACTCGGGAATGTATACCCCGGCAAGGCTTATTCACCCTATGCCCAGCGTTCTTTCCCCAGCCGGGTTTACTGGGGCGAGACGCATCTGCACACCGGCGTATCGCTCGATGCTGGTTTGTTCGGCAACATACTTGGTCACGAAGACGCCTACCGCCTCGCGCGCGGCGAAGAAATAAAAGCGTCGACCGGCCTACCAGTCAAACTGAGCCGACCGCTCGACTGGCTGGTGATCGCGGACCATTCCGATATGATGGGTGTCGCGTTTGATATACAGAAAGGGGCACCCAATATAATGGCGATTCCGAAGGGGAAGGAATGGGCCGAGGGTTTTGCGCAGGGCGGCGAAGCGGCAGGCAAGGCTGCTTTTGACCTGATCACCAACTTCTCGCAGATGACGATTCCCGAGGAACTCGTTAGCCAATACTCTCCCGGCTCTCCAATCTACAACAATATCTGGGACAATATTACTAAAACCGCAGATCTCTTCAACGAACCGGGCCGCTTTACGGCTCTGATCGGCTATGAATGGACATCGGTCCCCAAGGGCTACAATCTGCACCGTAACGTGATCCTGCGTGACGACGGGAATCGGGCGCGACAGGTGATTCCTTTGACGACTCAGCCGCCTCTGGGCACAACCGACCCACTGGACCTCTATCAATGGCTGCAGGACTACGAATCAAAAACCGGTGGTCAGGCGCTGGCAATTTCCCATAACGGTAACCTCTCCAACGGCTGGCTGTTTCCCACTGAGAACACCTATGCGGGCGGTAAGGTCGACAAAAAATACGTGGAGCTGCGAGCCAAGTGGGAACCGCTTTACGAGGTGACCCAGATAAAAGGTGACGGTGAGACGCACCCATTCCTCTCTCCCAGCGACGAGTTCGCCGACTTCGAAACACTTGCGAAGGGTAATCTCGACCTCACGGCCCTCAAGGATGACGAGATGCTTCAGCGGGAATATGCCCGTGAAGCGCTGAAGAATGGCCTTGTCCTCGAGCAGAAATTCGGAACCAACCCCTACAAGTTCGGCATGGTGGGGGCAACCGACAGCCATACTGGCTTGACCACGGCTGAGGAAGAAAACTTCTTCGGCAAATCCACCAGCGTCGAACCGTCCGCGACTCGGGTAGCGCACCCCTTCGTCGAATCGAAGCTCGGTGCTATTGAAGGCTATGAATTGTCAGCCTCCGGCTACCAGGGTGTGTGGGCATCCGAGAACACACGCGAGGCGATCTTTGACGCAATGGAACGCAAAGAGACCTATGCCACCAGCGGCCCGCGTATCTCTGTACGCTTCTTCGGCGGCTGGGAGTTCACGAACGAAGATTTGCGCAGCCGGGCGCCGGCTTTCCGCGGTTATGAGAAAGGTGTGCCAATGGGTAGCGACTTGGCGGCGGCAACCAGCGATGCACCGACCTTCATGGTCTATGCTCTGCGTGATCCTATCGGCGCCAATCTTGATCGCATCCAGATCATCAAGGGTTGGATGGACGAACAGGGCAAGACGCATGAGAAAGTCTATGATGTCGCCTGGTCGGACGACCGTGCACCCGACACCAATGGTAAGTTGCCACCGGTGGGAAATACCGTTGACCTGGAGGCGGCCAACTGGACCAACACAATCGGTGCTTCGGAACTGGCCACTATCTGGGTCGATCCGGATTTCGACTCCAGACACGTGGCGTTCTACTACGCCCGTATAATTGAAATTCCGACGCCACGATGGGTTCTTTATGACAAAGTCCGGCTCGGTGCCGAGGTTCCGAAGGAGGCCAAGTTGACCCTTCAGGAACGTGCCTACACTTCACCAATTTGGTATACGCCTGAATAATTTCACCGGAATGTCGGTGACACAGTTTTCTGCTAGAAATCGGTCTTTGGGCTGACAAAGGAGGCGGCACTATGAAATCCACGGGTTTAGCGAACATCGTCGTTGTGTTGTGTCTGGCATTCAGTCCAATCGTGGCAATCGCCGACGAATCCAAAAGTGAGGTGGCGCACGGCGGGGAAGCGGCTCATACCAAACATACGTTGGCCGCGTTTGTCGGCATTACCCGCGAACACCATGAAAACCACGAGACTTTCGGCATCGAGTATTCCTACCGCATCAATCGGTCCTGGTCGGTAGGGGGAGTGATCGAGCGAGCGGATCGACAAAAGGAATCGACACTTGCCATCCTGTTCGTCCACCTGTGGCCGTATAAAGGTTTGTTTCTTGGCGTGGGCGCTGGCCGAAAGGACCCAGGTGATGAGAGGGAAATTGCGTATCGGGCCACCATTGGCTACGAGTTTGAACTTGGCGGAGGTTGGGTAATCGCTCCGGAGGCCAACCTGGACTTTATTGAGAACGAGGAGAACGAAGAGGTCTTTGGCATTGCTTTTGGTAAATCATTTTGATCGGTGCTGGCGAATTACACCAAAGCTGTTTGATTCACTAGCGGGTAGCTGCACATGTTTTTTGTAGATTTTGCAGTTACTCCCCTTCAGGGCATGCACAACCGTGCGATTTTTTCGAGCGTTCTCCGGGCCGCAAACACGATTCTTTGCCTGTCTATATTCATCGCGACGACCACCGTGGTGCAGTCGGAAACCCGGGAGATCATCGCCGGGCCAGAGTATGAGAAATCTGATTTCCACAATCTCTGGTGGGGTGAAAACTACAGAGAGCTGTGGACGACTCCGATCCAGGTCGAGGTCCTGGATCTGCAGAAAGAGGCCGGCGGGCTAACACCGGCGTTTCAGGTTGGCGGTATGCAGACCCCGGGGATTGCCATGAAGGGTGCCGACGGCAAATCCTACACTTTCCGGTCAGTCAACAAGGACATGAGCAGGTTGCTCCCACCGGAGTGGCGGGACACCGTAGTAGCGGGGCAGGCACAAGATCAGACTTCGGCATCTCACCCGGGCGTTTATCTGGTTGTGAACGGCCTGGCTGAAGCGGTGCCCTGGATCAAACTGCGCCCGCAACGATTGGTAGTGATGCCGGACGACCCTGCCCTGGGTGAGTTCAGGGAATTATTTGCCGGGAGGCTTGGCACTTTTGGAGAGTACGCTCTGCCGAAAGGTGATGAGCAGGGCGGGTTTCTCGGCGCAACTGAAATTCTCTCCACGAAAAAGCTATGGGCGCGATGGCTGGAAGACGCAAACGTCCAGGCAAACAGGGAGCTATTCCTGCGCTACCGCATTGGGGATATCTGGGCTGGCAACTGGGACAGGCACAGCCGCCAGTGGCGTTGGGCCAACGTACCGGGAGAACAGGGCTGGCGACCCATTCCGGAAGACCCGGATCAGGTGTTTTCGGACTACCAGGGCCCGATTTTGTGGTTGGGACGTTGGTACTTCCCCATGTTGTTGAGATTCAAAGATGAGATCGCACCAATGGAGGGAGCCGCCAACTCAGGTGTCGATCGGTGGTTACTCGCCGATTTGGATCAGTCAATATTCACCAGATTGACCCGAGAGTTTCAGCTGCAGCTGACAGACGAAGTGATCGACGAGGCTGTCAAGCAGTTGCCACCCGAGTGGTACGCGATCAGTGGTCCGGCCTTGTCTGAACGTCTCAAGAAACGCCGGGACAACCTGACTGAAGCGATCGATCGCTACTACCGTTTTCTGACCTCGGAGGTCAGCATTCGCGGAACCAACAGGGACGATACACTTCACATTGATCGGTTTGATGATGGGCGCGTGGAAATTTCGCTCGGACTCGAAGGTCAGGATGTTGAGCCTTACTACCGTCGGCGTTTTGATCCGGGTGAGACCAGGTCGCTCCGCATCTATCTCTATGATGGGGTGGATCGTGTATCGTCCAAAGGCCCGCCCAATGATGCGATAAAAATCCACGTTGTTGGTGGCGCGGGTGACGACGTACTGGATGATGGCGCCAGCGGTCGAACGCGGTTTCACGATTTCGAGGGCCAGAATGTCGTGACCAGGGGTAAGGGCACCAAAGTTGACACACGGCCCTACAAAAACCCAAAGCCGAACAAGCATCATCCGTGGATGGAGCCCCGGGACTATGGCAGCTGGACTCGTCCACAAATTGTGCTGGATGCCAACTCCGACCTCGGCCTGGTGCTGGGCGCAGGCTTCGCACACACGCGATGGGGATTCCGAAATTATCCCTACTCCAGCCACCACAGTTTAACGGGGAGCTACTCAACGGGCAGATCCAGGGGTGCGATAGACTACGACGGCAGTTTTCGGCAGATGAATTCGAGTTGGAGGTTTGACGCTCGGCTTCGTGCCTCGGGATTCGAGTCAGTCAACTTCTTCGGTTTTGGCAATGGTACCCAGGTAAACGAAGATCTTCGCAAAAGGGATTTTTACCAGGTCAAGGAGGAGTCGGTACATGTTTTTCCTGCTTTGATCTGGGAGCCGAGCAACCGCCTCGAAATGTATTTTGGACCCGAATATCGCCACAGCAGTGAAACGTCTACTGACACTCTGATAGCACTCGAACAACCCTACGGCAGCGGTGAATTCAGTCAATTGGGGTTGCTTCTTGGCCTGGACTGGGATTCGAGAGGTTCAAGGCTTCAATCATCTTCACTGGCCGGATTTGGGAGTATGGGACTGTCTGAAGAAGACGTCGAGAAAATTAGCCAGAGGCGGGTGGGCTATGGTTTTAAGGGTGAACTATCGTATTTTCCGAAAAGTCTGGATCTCGTAGAGGACTTTAGTGCGCTGCAGGCGGAGCTAACGGGCAGCATTTTTCTCGGGAAAAGAGAGAAGGTAATGGTCGCGGGGCGACTAGGTGGCCGCAAGGTGTGGGGATTGTATCCGTGGAGAGAGGCAGCATTTATTGGTGGCCAACCCAACAACCGGGGGTTTGCGCTACAGCGTTTTGCCGGTGACCAGTCGTTGTACGGCGGCGCGGAAGCGCGACTTCATTTATTCGATGGTGTGTTCCTGGTTCCTGGCCGGTGGTGGGCTTTTGTTCTCGCAGATGCCGGTCGGGTGTGGAGCGACAGCGATACTTCGAACAATTGGCATCCTTCTTACGGTGGTGGCGTTATCGTTGAACTGGCAGGTACCGCCACAAAATTGAAGGCTGAGGTTGCCAAAAATCAAGATGAAGGAGAATTGAAATTCTACTTCTCGACGGGGTTCGCTTTCTGATTCAGTCCATGTGTCTTCGAAAGCACACATGCTGTTGGTTGTCAGGAGTTCTGATTTTTGCGCCCTTACCACTCTCAGCGAATAACCGTGTAGAGGGTGACGCAGTGCGTGCACCGATGGCTGTAGCCGATGGACGCAGAACGCTACAACGTTTTCCAGAAAATATTGGGCGCGGGATTGTCGGTGTATTCCAAAAGGAAAGTCTTCGGCCGTTTCTGATTGGTGTTGCAGTCACCGGCCTGAGTAGCGAGTTTGACGACGAGGTGCGTGACGAGATAGCGGACGAGGGCGACGAGACTGCGGATTTTGCTGCTGATAATCTGGGCCCCGTCGGGCTTGGGCTGGTTACGCTAGGTCTGTTTATCGGCGGCAGACGTTCCACTGACCAGCGTTTTCGCGACATGAGCTACGATCTCGGTGTCGCGTTCGTGGTGAATCTGGGGTATACGGGCGTGCTGAAAGCCGTGGCCGGCAGGGAACGTCCCGATGGAAGTGATGACGCCTCGTTCCCTTCTGGCCACACCTCCAATGCGTTCGCCCTGGCCAGTGTTGCGAGCGCCCACTATGGAAAGTCGGTAGGGATCCCGGCATACGGCCTGGCTTCACTCGTGGGCCTCAGTCGGCTTCGGAGTAATGCACACTGGCTGAGTGATGTTGTAGCCGGTGCAGCGTTGGGGCACCTCGTAGGCCTCGCGGTAGTGCGACAAAATGGGTCACCCTTTAGCATCAGGCTGTCAGCGCAGAGAAGTGTCAGTTTTATGCCGAGCCTCGACTCTTCGTTTCGAGGCGTAGTCATGGGTATGAATTTTTAATGGAACCCCGGACAAAGGGCCGGCAGCCGCCGGAACCAGGCTGGCTGGACCGCAGCATGCGCCTGTTCGGCGATGTACATGCGGGAGAGGGTGTCAATATCCTTCTGATGTTCCTGAATGTCTATTTCCTGTTGATGGCGTATTACATCCTCAAGACTGTGAGGGAGCCGTTGATTCTCACCGGGGGCGGGGCGGAGCTCAAATCCTATGCCGCTGCCTTCCAGGCGGTGGTATTGATCGCGTATGTCCCGCTCTATGGCTGGTTGGCTTCCCGGTTGCCCCGCCAGAAACTGATCGTGGCCGTAGTGTTGTTCTTCACCGGTTGCATACAGGTCTTCGCCGCAGCGGTTGCGATGGGGCTCCCGTATATTGGTTTCACCTTCTTTGTCTGGCTGGGAATATTCAGTGTGAGCGTCATTGCCCAGTTCTGGTCATATGCGAATGACATTTACTCCCAGTCCGATGGCAAACGCCTGTTTCCGTTGATCGCGGTAGGCTCCACTGCAGGTGCCCCGATCGGGGCTGCGGTGGCGGGTTGGTTATACAACGCTGGCGTGGGATCGTACTGGATGATGCAACTGGCCTCCGCATTGCTCCTGGTTCATTTGGCGCTTTATATTCTGATCAATCGCCGGGCCATCTCGAGAGATGTGGAGCGAGAGAAAGCCAAGCCGCTTAGCGACGGTAATGGGTTCGCACTGGTGTTCCGAAACCGCTACCTGCTACTGATTGGGGGGTTGCTGGTGTTGCTCAATATCGTCAACACTACCGGCGAGTACATCCTCGGTCGCTCGGTGTTGGATTATGCGGGGGAACTGGCGGCTCGGTCTGCGGAATTCGATACCGAAGCATTCATTGGCGGCTTCTACGGCAGTTTCTTTTTCTGGGTGAACATCGCTACCGTAGTGATCCAGGCCTTTTTCGTCTCGCGTCTGGTCAAGTACCTGGGGATGGCCGGAGCGCTGTTTGCCCTGCCGATCATTGCCCTCGGCACCTACTCCCTGGTGGCGATGGGTGCGGGCTTTGCCATCCTCAGGATCACGAAACTGGCGGAAAACGCCACCGACTATTCAGTCATGAACACGGTCAAGCAGATGTTGTGGCTGCCTACCACGCGTGCGGAGAAATACAAGGCCAAGCAGGCAATTGATACCTTTTTTGTCCGTGCAGGTGACGTTGTTTCGGGGCTGCTGGTCTTTGCCGGTACCCAGTGGTTGGCCCTTGATGTAATCGGTTTCGGTAAGGCCAATGTTTTATTCGTGGTCCTTTGGATCGTTTTAGCGGCGTTGCTGTTTAAGAAATATAAGGACGTTACGGACCAGGAAAATGGCATCCTTCAGCGCTAGCTGGACCAGGTCCTTCGTATCCACTAATACACCAGCGCGAAACAAATTGAACGGGTTGGGCTACTCACACCCATGCCTTAATAAAACGATCCCGCGGTTCAGGTCATGATCAAGAGGACGTTAAAACTATTTCTCATTTTTATATTACTTCCCAATGGTGTTTGCGCTCAAAACCTGGAAGAGTCACCGGATGAGGATCTGGGTCAGGTCGACCGGGCGACGGAGAAATTGTCTGTCAAAGACATCAAGGTCATCACGTTCGATGAAGCCGACGGCAGACCACGGCTGGACGGTGCCCTGGATGATGAGTTCTGGCAACAGGCCCAATCGTTGGAAATTGTCAGGGAACTCTATCCCGTGCGTCTTGCCGAGGCCATTGTCCGCACCGATGTGCTGGTTGCAACAACCGAAACACATTTATATGTGGGCATCACCGCTTATGATCCGCAACCTGAACTTATGCGTTCCTCCTTTCGCATACGGGATGGTGTCAAGGACGACGACTACGTCTCGATTGTTATTGATGCCACCGGAAATTTACGGCGCAAGTTTGAGTTCAGGGTCAATCCGCATGGCGCGATTGCCGATGTTCTGCAGAATACGGCCAGCAACCGTTACATCTACGACTGGGACACACGATGGGAGTCGGCTGCCCGGATTACACCTTCGGGTTATATCGTTGAAATGGAGATACCCATGGATTCGATCAAGCAACCCAGACCCGAGTCAGGGACCAGCCCCAAGTGGTTTGTCATACTCAAGCGTAGCTACCCGCGCGCGGTAGATCGAACGTTTGGCGCAATTTATCTCTTTCAGAGAGAACCCGATATCCTTCGTGTCGGTCGAAAAAAACGACTGGAACTTATACCGTATTACATTTTTCATCCGGATGAAGAAAGGGCGCGCGACGAACGGTTCGAACAGGTAAAAGATCATGAAAATCATGATGTGGGCATCGATCTTAAATTAGTAGTCGATTCTTCGACAACTCTCTCCGCAACCATCAGCCCCAACTATACGGAAGTCGAAGCGGATATAGCGCGGGAGAGCATCAGCAATCCGTTTACGCCGTTTCAACCGGAAAAAAGAGAGTTCTTTCAGGAAGGCCGCGACCTTTATTCCACTATTATGCCGATCGTCTATACCCGCAACATCGTTCAACCGAAGTACGGCGTGAATTTCGCCCATACCGGACGAAAGAGTTCAACCGGCGGGATTTGGGTCAGCGACCAAGTTACCGAATTGATCATGCCCGATAACCTGGGCTCCGACAAAGTCGAGGTCGAATTGCCCGGAAATGCGGCGGCGTTTCGATATCTGACCGGTAAAAAGGGATCGGCCGTAGGCTTGTTGGCTACGGCACGCCAGGGTACCGACTACAGCAACTATGTCGCCGGCGTCGATGGTTTGGTCAACTTGGGCATCGATGACAAGTTACGATTTCAGTTGACGTATTCGAGTACGCAGTATCCCAGAGAGTTCGCCGCAGATTTGTGCAACAGTGAGGGGTGCCTGGACAGTCCCCCACCGGAAGACTGTCCATTGGGCGACTGCGACATCAACCCCTACGTATTGCGGGCGGACCCCACCATGACGCTTAATGGGCATGGCATCAGGCTGGGCTACAAGCACGATAGCCCGAAATCGCTGTACTGGGTGAATTACAACGACTACGCCGCGGATTTCAGGACCGATTTCGGCTTTGACAAGCGAACCGACTATCGACAACTCAACGTAGCTTTTGGGAGAAACTGGTTCGTAGACACGTTTAAACGGGATAAAGGCAAGTCGCGGCTTCGGGGATATGTAGTTGGAAATCATATCGAGTCCAGTACGGGTGAGGCTATCGAGGACGGAATAGATTTCTGGGGTGAATTCAGAGGATCGTTTCAGACGGTATTGCGGGCCGGCTACCGGCTGAAGAAGCGGGTGGTTAATCGCATTCAGCAGGACAGTCTCGCCCTGGGTGACAACGCACCGAGCTTCGATGAGTCATACCTGCAGTGGTACTACGAGGCATCCCCCGTCAACTACTTCATTTTTAATCTCGATGGCCGCTACGGTGACATCGCCGACGCCGATAATTTGGTGCTTGGTAGAATGCTGGAACTAGTGCCCAAAATCAGTTTTTATACAAGCAGGCTGAAGTTCCGGCTTTCACACACGTACCGGGACTATGTTACGGATGGGTCGTCGTTGTATACGGAGAATTTCACGACGCTGCAAGTCTCCTATCATCCGCTCGAACATCACGCATTTCGATTTTTGTTCTTGAATGACCAGACGGATCGCGCCGCACGTTTTCTGGGAGACGAGCCGCCGCGCGAACGGGAAAGAACAATCGAACTGACCTATCTGTACAGAAGCCGGCCCGGTCTGTCCATCCTGGCCGGAGCGAAAGCGAAGCTGGAAAGCGACAGCGTAAGCGACGACGAGTACACAAGCGCCCGGCAGGTCTATATCAAACTTCGATATGATTTGAGTGTGGAACTTCCGTAAAAAAAGTTACAAGTTGATTCAGTCTGACTTATGAAATCAAACCTCTGATTTTGCGCGGACGTCGTGCTTTACATTTATCAATGCAGAACACCCACGCTCCAATCGACCGCACAGTCCAGGTCGCCATTGTCAATTACTAAGGAGAACGTTAGTAAGCGAACATTAAGCGTTGATGTAGCGTAGTTCTTTCTGTCCGAAGAAAGATCTTACCAGGGCAGGCATTTTCTGTAATCGGCGCAGTACTGCAAACACCAGTGCGCGGAATTGATCAGGTCCGGTAATCATGGCTTTGCCAACATTGTGATTCTTGACGTAGTTCCACACAGATTCATCCGGATTCAGTTCCGGTGAGTAGGGTGGCAAAAAGAACAAGCGTAATCTGCCCTCGGTGTTAGCCACGAACTTCTTGACCTTCACCGCACGGTGGGTGGGATGTCCATCGACGATGAGGAAAACAGGGCGTTGGGCTCCCGTCATGAGTCTTTTCAGAAACTCGATGAACTTGTCGGCATTCATACGACCATTCACAGTCATAAAACGCAATTCCCCGCCCGGACTCACCGCGGAGATGAGGTTGAGACTGAAGCGGGCACCGGTGGTCGGTACAACAGGGGTTTGGCCTCGCGGGGCCCAGGTCGTGCCACTATGGTAATCCGATCGCACACCAGCCTCGTCAGCAAAGAAAATCAGGGCCTTTTCCCGCTTCGCCAGCTTGCGTATCGCCGGGTAATCTTCGTTGACCCAACGTTCCGCCGCTTCCGGATCCTGTTGATAGGCACGCCTCAATGGCTTTTGCGGCGACAGCCCAAGTTTCTTCAGCAATCGACCAACGGATACATCGCTCAACCGCGCGCCAAATTTGTCCCGGATGACTTCCCGAACCATCGACCGCGTCCACAGCGCATAGGGAAACTTCAACTGCAACGGATTCTTCGTCACAATGATTCGATACAGTCGATCCAACTGCTTTCCCGTCAACTTCGGGGGTCGGCCAAACAGCTTCTTTGCCTTGAGAGCTTCATAGCCCCCCTCACGATAGGCAGCAAGCCATTCGTATATGCGGGCCCTCGACATACCAAGTGCCTTGATAACCACTTCCGGGTTCTCACCCGCTTCAACTTGTTCCACCGCCCGTATGCGGATCGCCTCAAGTGTCTTATGATCTAGTTTCCTGCCATCGTTCTTGCGCATGACAGTATTATAACAATGATCGCTTACTTATGCACTATTTAGTAAGAGGAGTTACCCCACCTTCTGGATAATTCTGGAAATCGTGTTCTTCATATGGCGCTACAT
>Ga0316187_10001130_pt1 | contig 22626 bp, 16 predicted proteins | sample CroRivburrow1_MG_FD_204927 | JGI IMG/M metagenome (GOLD analysis project Ga0316187, IMG submission 204927) | Coastal sediment microbial communities from Maine, United States - Cross River worm burrow 1 | ecosystem: Environmental > Aquatic > Marine > Coastal > Sediment | place: USA: Maine...
AGAAAATGCAGGCGCTGTTTACTAAGTTGGAGAGCCCGGTTTTGTCCGATATCGAAATTCACTTCACCGACTTGGAAAACGTTGAATATTGGCCACGTAGAATACCGGACCTGTATTTGGGTGAACCCTTGGTACTGTCAATAAAAACGCATACTCTCAAAGGACGTGTACTACTGTCGGGTAAGCGTGCCAATAATCAATGGGTGACAGAATTAGATTTGACTCAGGCGAGTAAAAGCGAAGGCTTAGGTGTTCTGTGGGCAAGAGAAAAAATCGCTGATTTAATGGATTCTGTTGCTACGGGTGCAGACAAAGACGACGTAAGGCAACACATTATTACTACAGCATTACGACATCATATTGTCAGTAAATACACAAGCTTGGTCGCCGTCGATTTAACGCCAGTACGTTCTGAGTTTGATGCACTCAAAAAAACTCAAATCGCGAATACCATTCCAAAAGGCAACATGCAGGGTCGCTTGTCACAGACGGCAACACCTATGCAAGCATACATTGCTCTGGGCCTATCCCTACTATTACTAGCGGCTGTCTTAGCGCTATTTCGGGATAAATTAATGGATAGCCTAAGCCATTATTCACACGTTCCTTTAAACAATAATTGTATCTGCTCACCCGATTGGACCATCAGGATTTTTCGCGGCTAAAGCCGCTCCTACAAATGTGCCAGTGTTCTGTAGGAGCGGTTTTAACCGCGATCAACCTACTAATAGGCAGATAGGTAAGAGTAGTAGTTACCAATACTTTACACTAGGGCATCAACATGAGAAAACGAAACACTTTATTAGAAAATCAAAGATTCATGCGTCGCAAATTTCGCCGATCTTTTGGTAGGCACAGGCGTAAGTCGTCCGTCTTCATTATTCTTTTAGCCATCGCAGGAATATTGTTAATCGGGCGCGGAGGGTATATCTATGCAAAAGCCGAACTTGCGCAGTATCTGATACATACTTCGTGGAAGCAATCCTTAATCAGCAATAAAGAGATTAAACCATGGCCATGGGCCGATACTTGGCCAGTGGCAAGAATGATGGCACCAAAATACAAGGTGGATCTGGTCGTGCTGTCTGGCGATAGCGGTAGAACCCTGGCCTTTGGTCCAGGACATCGCTTTGGCACGACTGCACCTGGTGATAACGGAAACAGTATTGTTAGCGCTCATAGAGATACCCATTTCAAGTTTTTGCAGTATCTAAATATTGGTGACGAGCTGGTTGTCCAAAATCATAATGCGCAAATACAGTATTTCCAAGTAGTCGATACTAAGGTTGTGGACGCAGATAAGGTAAGCATTCCTGTCGATTATAGCGAGCCGGTGTTAACCTTAGTGACTTGTTACCCCTTTAATAAAAGCACACCTGGAGGTAGCTTGCGTTACCTAGTCACCCTAGTTGAAATTAAAGATAAGGAATTAATCACGACGTAGGTAATAGATTCCTACCATATTATTATTTATTCAAAACTAAGTGGTATATTAATCCTTAGGCCATCTTTCGAATAATTCTCGATAATAATATTTTCAAACATATGCACAATATCTTTTTCCACCTGTGGCTCGTTCAATAAATTCTCTTTGACTTTTATTTCATCAATCTCCCCATCTGAAGCAATAGTCAGGGCAAGTACAATGGTCCCCTTAAGATGTTTATGTGCTCTACCGATATCACGCTCAATAGCCTTAAGGGTTTTATCCAATTTATTCACAGGAACTCTGTGCACTTCCCGTTTTTCTGATTGCGGAAAAAGACCACAACCGGAAAACAATACGCCTATAAATATAAAGCAACATAATATCCAAAGTGTTTGATTTGCTTTCAATAGTTTCATAATTAAGATATCTTAGAATGATTATTAATATGGTGAATCGATTATTATACACTAAGTGTATGTATTTTCACTGAAAGTCATGTAAGTGTTTGAAAGTTTGAAACTAAACTGCTATAGTTCGCACACGCGCCCGTAGCTCAGCTGGATAGAGTAATCGGCTTCGAACCGATTGGTCGGGAGTTCGAATCTCTCCGGGCGCGCCAATCAACCAAACAAAGCCACTACACCAACATAAATACTTGACTATCAACACAGTCATTCGAACTCCCGACCATAAAAAGTCGGGAGTTTGACAAATTCGTCCGGAACGAATTTGAACGCCGCACAGCGGCGACCCCGAAGGGGTGGCCTACAGGGCAAGGATTGTTCCAGACAATCCTATTGCATTTCCTCCATCGATGGAGGTCAGAGTAGGCCATATTCTGCCAAGAAAATCATACGCCCTGACACTTACTGTTGCGAGAATAAATCCGAAATCGTCGAGTGAATACTAGAACCGTGGAATATCCCGCTATGCGAATGGAGGTGAGGAAGAGGTGCAAGTGAGTTTTACATTTAAAATCAAAAGATATTGCATTAAAACGCAACAGAAACAAATCCAAAATAGTTATTGAGGAACGTTTCAAGATCGATGCTCCCCGTACCGGTCCTACCGCCTAACTTCTGTGTAGTGGTTCCCCAACTGTATACATTAAATGATACATTGTGAACAAAGTCTTTTCCGATATCGTCAAAATCCCCGACGTCTTCATTTTGTGAGTTTTCACGTTCTGTTTTAAGTTGCAAGGCGAGTCCGCCATTTAATAGCATACTATCGATAAATACGTCTGAACTTAATACAACCCAATGGTTGGGAAACATTGCCATTTGGCCTTTTCTATAACTACTCGCTTGGATAATTTTAGCATCGATTAACAAGCTAACCGATTGATGGTTTCGACGAGTTTCGTGAGCTCTTAGCAAATTTTCTATTCCTGCAGTCCCTGTGACACTGGCATTGTTGGTTGTTTTAAAACCTACTTTATCATACCAACTTATGATGTCTCCAGGATATGTAATACCACCAATTTCATCGGATATTTCATCATAATTAAATATAGAATTCTGGGAGTCCCGCAAACTAGCTAGTATTATCCAATCTACAGGATTCATCGCAGCATTCGAAGGAAGTGAATAACTTTTCATTGATTGACTAGGATTTATGCTTAAATTACCGAGTTTTGCCTTACCTGTGACGTATAAGTCAATTGCCGCTCGGACAAACAAATCAGGCCTATTTCTTGTTAAAGTATAATAAAATGCAGAAGGTCCGCACAAGCTGGTATAGGCTTGGTCGATATCGGAAGGTTTGGTTATCCGATCCGTAATGCCGTCAAGAATTACTTGTTTAGTGAATTGAGGAAAGGCAGAAGTGGAGCTAGTTTGTGCTCTAAAAGAATTAGCTAGAGCAAGGGCTGTTGTAAGTGCTGCAGGATAAGGTAGTGGAGATACACCAGCCATAAGTATGCCTAAATGTTTGGTTTTATTTAAATAAAATAAAAAATATAATATACCGAATGTTAATTATTCTATTATTAATATGTCAAAATAGATTTTATGAGTATTCTTGTACAATTATCAACAGTTATTTGATAGAACGGTAATATTCACATGATTTGGTATATTTCTAATCCGCGATTGGATGGATTGCTGCTATCATAAACGTGAGCAACAAACGTACTTTTTTTGCTTGAAATTAAAATATTAATAATGCTGGAATTTAATTTATCGATCCGTGAAATAGTATTAGCATTATATAAAAATATATCACCCCGTGAACTTGCTAACCAAATTCTCCCTTGTGAATCGGCGACTGAAGTAGATATTGCATTGCTGATTTGCCATTTTTGAATATGGCTAAAATCGTTATTTCTCAAGAGATCTATTGAACCGTTTTTAGAACTGATCAAAATGTCTCCGGTTATTTGTGATATCGCAACACTAGTTATTTGGCTCGGATATTTTATTTCCTTTATTTTGTTTGCACTATTTAATTCAAAAATACTGATATTGGTCGCAATTGGCATTGTGCTTATTGGATCTCTCTGTGAACCGTGACTTACGATTATATTTCGACTATTCGGTGAATACCATGCATCCAAAGCAAAACTATCAATTTTGAGTAGTTTAAAGTCCTTCAAGTTGGCGAGTTTGCTAATCACAATTGAACCCATACCAATACTAACTATAAATTGATTGTTTGGTGATATTAAAGTGCGAGCTGCGTTATCTGCAAGTGGTACTCTTCCCAACAAATTTTTGCCAGCCACATCCCAAAGTTGTTCATCGACTACAGCGTATTGACCATTTTCTGACAATGTGGTGTCGGCGGCTTTAATCGACTTAAACCATTCTTTGATTTTTTTATTTTTATTTAAATCCCACAATTCAGTCGATTTACTGAATACAATTAGAGCCAGGCCGTTGTTAGAAACATTTATTCCTCGGGTTGTGACCGAACTCGGTATTTTATATGATTCATCACCCGTCTTAGGATCTAAAAACAATAATCCTGAACCGGCTACTGCGACGGCAATTGTGCCATTCATTGCAAATTGAGGTTTATGCTTGTATGTATTTTGATCAGAAAAAACTGCAAGTTTTTTTAAATGTAAATTTGATTGATTTACAATTGGGGTTGGTTTAATAGTTTGGCAAGCTGAAACTAAACCGAACAATGTTATAAATATAGTAAGTTGCAGATTTCTTATCATGGTTGAATGCCTTGTCAGCAGTATAAAGCGGTTATGGAAGTTTGTTGGTAGAAATTTAACGCTTTTAACAAACTATGTTCAGCGATATATTGCCTTTATAACATAGTTGAGGGCTAATTTATAATATCCATTGGCAATTACTAGTGAATTTAGTTTATGGTAATTTCACCATCACGAGCGTCTCGCAAATAAGGCGAAGAAGTAATGTCGATGGTGAATATTAAAATACCTAAATGAAGATAAATTTTCGATATTCGTAATTAAGAAAATAAACTGCGATACCATTGACAGAGAAAACTTATGAAAAAAAAATGTTAAAACGAAGAGACGAGTTAACCAAGATCTATATTCCAATATTGCTAGTGTTTACCCTCCTTTTTACGCAAATAGGCGCGTGTTCGAGTGAAAAAGGCAATGATCTTTATGCTCAGTATATTTTGTTTTGTGACATTGTTGGCGAAGAATACGCCAATTATAAAAAAAGCGATAAATCAGCCAATGCAAAATTTGCGTTAATTACAGGCATAGATGATCAAGTAGGCAAAAAATTATCCAACGATCAAGTAAAACAAACTTATAAAATGCTCAGAGACATCGGTGGTGATAATCCCTATGAATTGTTAAGGCACGATGTTAGAAGTCGAACTGGCAAGGACTTTAATTGCGAAGCGTATAAAGCACTCACACAATTAAATATAGAAACAAAATGATTTAGACTACGCCAACGACTACCCATTGGAAATGATTGCGGACATTGGGTCGGACCAGATAAATCAAAGCCAACTGGCTGAAAAATATAAGAAATGCATAAGTAAGACATCGAATTTACCCCTTAAACACGCCTTTTTGGCATGAAAAAGCTACTTTTAAGAAAGGCCGCTTACACCACGTTTTAATTTTCTTAAATATCCCATTTTGACATCAAAAACGCACGATTAAGGCCTAATATGGGCTAAGGGCTACACTAGGTTGAGCGGCTGGTCCTGACTCATAGCAGGCCTGAATGGCTGTTTGAATCATTAACTAGGTTTAATTCTTGACAACAATTAGAATAATTGGCACTGTTAACCACAGTGTGCACTTGGAGCGCCTCCCGTCCGCGGCAAGGGATTATCCCATCATGAACTGTAGCTGATATTAACCTTCTTTCAGCCTGATTCAGCGGACACGGGCACAGATGAAAGGAGGTCTCCAATGACCCAATCTTTACCAGCACGTCCCGATTTAGTCCGTTTAAAAAAACAGGCTAAGCAATTATTAAAAAACTTTCGCAATAATGATGAAGCTGCAATTGATTCAGTGCACTCATTCCACCCCAGACCAGAGGCATTCAGTTCATTGCGTGATGCACAGTTAACTGTCGCACGTGGGTACGGTTATGAAGGGTGGGAGCAACTCAAGGATGCCGTAGAAGATTCAATTTTATTAAATCTTGGTCTTGAAGAACTTGCAAATCAATATATCGATCTTGCATGTGTCAAATACAATCGAGATGATTCTGATAAACGATATAAGAGAGCAAGTCGCCTGTTACGAAATAATCCGGTGTTAGCATCCCATAATATAATTACTGCTATTCTCAGTAATAATCTGGATGAGGTTCAAACACGGATTCAAGCAAACCCTGATCTGGCACATAAAAAATTGGGGCCAAGAAATTGGTCTCTATTAATGTATCTTAGTTATGGTCGAGTCATGGAGGCAGATGATCAAAAGAATTCACTTGCGATTGCAACGTTTCTGATAGAACACGGAGCTGATGTAAATGATTATTATATGAATATGGATACCTACCATTTCTCCGTGTTGACAGGCGCAATGGGTGAGGGAGAAGGTGGTCTTTTAAATCAACCACCACATCAGTTCTCCAGAGAACTGGCCAAAATATTTTTAGATGCTGGCGCTGATCCTAATGATAGCCAAGGCTTGTACAACACCATGTTTACTGACAGTGGTGATTATTGGTTAGAACTCCTGATTAGTTACGGCTTAAATAGTAATTCTCAAGTCAATTGGGATGTTTCTGATAATAAACAGAAAGTGTTTGACTATCTTCTTGCTAGCGCCGTCACTAAAAACAATACAGGAAGAGTTAAATATCTATTAAATCAGGGGGCGGACGTTAATTCGATCTGCTCATATACCGATCGGAAAGTATTAGCCATTGCTATTGTTAATCAACACAAAGAGATTGAAAACTTATTGATTAAAGCAGGTGCATCTCCTGTGGAACTGACATTGGAACAAAAATTTATGTTCGCAGTAGCTATTGGTAATAATGAAGGAATAACGGATTTAGTTAAATCATCACCCAAACTATTAACTAAAATTGATCTTTTTCAAGGAGCAACATGTGATACATTGCAGCTTCTAATAGATCTTGGGTTCGATCTGAATTACCAATTAGATAATGGCAGAACCCTCTGTCACCTCCTGGCGATACATGGGAAATTAGACCAATTGAAATACCTTATGGAACGAGGCGCAGATATTGAACTGAGAGATAAAGACTTTTCTGCAACGGTAGTGGCATTCGCACATTTCAATAATCAATATGAAGTTCGAGATTATTTATTAGAACGATCGAGAAATGCATTGGAACTGTCTGCCTGTGGTCAATATGACCGATTGAAGAGTGTCATACACGAGAAGGTTGAATTAGCTAAACAGATATCATTCACAGGTAACACGCCATTGCATTTGGTATGCAGCTGGTTAGATGCAGATGCGAATTATGATATTCGTGAGAAAATCATGGATCTACTAATCGAAAAAGGTGCTGATATCAATGCACTGAATAACGATGGTCTAACTCCATTGGATTTGTATCAACTAGAAAATGATGACGAAAATATCGACCTTATGCTCGAACGGGGTGCTGTAAGTCATCAATTAAAAACAATTGAAACTAAGTAATGGAGTCGGATTCGACTTAATTTCGGAATATAAAATTAGGGGACGTTCATTTCGGAGTTTAGAACTGTGATAATCATTGAACAGACTGCAACAAGGTAGGAAACATGTTAATGGAAGTTCGCACTGTAAAAAATATTGCAAATTCAATAAACTGGCGTTGGGGGTTGATCGCTATCTTCTACGTATACAGTGCCGTCAGTCTAGCCGCATCACCCCGGATACCGCTTGTGGTGGTTGGTGAAGCACGGACTGACGCAGTGATTAAGCAGGTTCCACTCACCGGCACCGTGACATCTCACAAGCATAGCCGCCTATCTGCGCAAGTCAGTGGGCTAGTCAAAACGATTAACGTGGAAACTGGCGATCATATCAAAAAAGGCGATGTTTTATTACAGCTAGACCAAGAAATCGAGGCGTTTAATCTTGAGGCTGCACGTGCAGCGACACAGCAAGCCCGTGCACAACTCACTGATGCTAAACGGCGCTATGCCAGCGCCAAGCGGCTTCAAAAACAAAATAGTATTTCGATAGATGAAATCCAGAATCGTGAGGCACAAGTCAATATCGACAAAGCCGCCTTACAGAAACTATTGGCCGAAGAACAGAAACAACAAGCCCTTGTCAAGCGCTATACTGTTAAAGCCCCTTTTGCCGGTGTCATTAGTGAAAAACTGACTGAAGTTGGTGAATGGATCGAACCGGGTAAACCGATGCTAACTCTAATTGCGATGGACGAATTGAGAATCGATTTTCAAGTGCCGCAGGAATTCTATATCGATAGCGAAAGCCGTATCACCATAACGCTGGATGCATTACCAGATAGGATATTTGAAGCAAAGATCGATACCGTGGTTCCTTTCAGTGATCCCAGTGCCCGTTCATTTCTCATGCGTGTAGTAGTGGATAAGCAGGATGTCCGCATGACTCCCGGTATGTCGGTGCATGGGACCTTACGACTCAATACGGGGCAGCGCGGCGTTGTTGTATCACGCGACGCGTTGTTACGTTACCCAGATGGTAGAGTAACGGTTTGGGTAGTTAAGCGTGACGATGATATTCCAAAAGTGTCTGAGCAAGTTGTTAAAGTCGGTCATAGCTTTGATGGTCAGGTTACAATCCTGGAAGGCGTTCGCGCAGGTGCGGTGGTGGTCGAGCAGGGCAATGAATCTTTGCAGGAGGGCCAAATTGTGCGGATTCATGGCAATGCGGCGGCAGGTGATAAAGTAAAATAATGTTTGAAGCCATCATAAAACGCGGTACATTGATAACGGTGTTTGTATTGATCGTCAGTGTGCTCGGTATCGTGGCGGCAATCCAAATTCCTATTCAAATGATCCCGGATCTAGAAGTTCGGACAATTACCGTGCGCACATCCTGGCCGGGAGCCACGCCACAGGACATTGAAAAAGAAATTGTCATAGAGCAGGAAGAATACCTACGCAGCATCCCCGGATTGCAACGTATTATTGCGTCTTCGTCATTTGGCAGGGCTTCCATTGAGCTGGAGTTTCCGTTTGGCATCGACTTGAATGAGACTCTTATCCGGGTTAACAATGCCTTGTCTCAAGTCCCGTCTTATCCTGACAATGTGAACGAACCGCGCATCTATGCCACCTCGTTTTCAAGCAATTCCTTTATGTATTTCCGGGTTGCTCCTCTAAAAGGTAACCCTCGGAATTTGGATATGGTATTGATGCAGGATTTCATTGAGGATCATGTCCGCACTCGAATGGAAACAGTATCTGGCGTGTCAATGGTCAATGTATACGGTGGTGCAGAACGTCAAATTCAGATTCTTATGGATCCGGCACGATTATCTGAACGTAATATTGTAATTGGTGATGTACGACGCGCGATTACAGAACGTAACCGCGATATTTCCGGCGGTGAAATTGAATCAGGTAAGCGGCGCTATTTATTACGCACGGTTGGACGTTTTAGAGAGATCCAGGAACTACGTGACCTAATTCTAGAGCGTCGTGGTGATTCCATTATTCGCTTGGGTGATGTTGCTGAAGTAAAAATCGATCATTTTGAGCTGTCCCGTCTTTCCTATACAGATGGCGCACCCGTTATCGGGCTGTCCGTTCGACGTCAGCCGGGTTCCAATGTTATAAACATTAAAAACACCTTACTTAAAGAAATGGAAGCAATTAACACCGAGCTGTTGAATCCGGCTGGTATGTATATGCGCTTGATCGCTGATGATGTCGGCTATGTGCAAGCTTCGATTTACAACGTATGGAAGAATTTAACCATCGGTGCCATCTTCGCCAGTCTGGTGATGTTTCTATTTCTGCGATCCGGCAAAGCAACTTTAGTCGGCGTGATGGGTATACCGGTCTGTACTATTGCGGCTTTTATAGGCCTGCTATTAACTGATCGTACGGTTAATGTGATTTCACTTGCCGGTGTGGCATTCGCCATCGGCATGACCCTTGATAACGGTATCGTCGTATTAGAAAGTATCGAACGCGAGCGGCGCCATGGCACTAAGGCATTGCGCGCAGCTATCATCGGCGTTCAACGAGTCTGGCCTGCTGTACTGGCCTCCACCTTAACCACTGTCTTGGTTTTTGTTCCCATATTGTTTATTCAGGAAGAAGCCGGTCAATTGTATTCGGATATCGCCATCGCCATATCGGCATCGATTTTCGCTTCCATGCTCATTGCTATCGCCGTCATACCGACAGCCACAGCTCGATTGCAATTTAGTTCTGACGGCATCGCAAAAACCAGGCAATCAAAAGGTCTGCACCAACGAGTTATCTCAAGCATTTTTTGGTTAATCGAAGACACTCGGCATCGCATCGTTATCATTACCGCAGTGATAGTGATCAGTATTGGAGTATTTGGGTTTTTAACCCCAGCCGCCGAGTATTTACCAGAAGGTGAGGAACCAAAAACCTTCGCATCCTTAACCTCTCCACCCGGTTACAATCTCGAGACAATGGCAAAAATTGGCCTGGAGCTGCAAGAATATTTTCTTCCTTATACGCATCACTCACCGGAACAATATGACAATGGTGAAACAAAGGTTCCGGCACTTGCATATCTTAATCTGAGTATTGAATCAAGCCGGATCAGGATAGTTTCACAGCCAAGGGACCCGGCCCATATAAAACCATTGATGAACGCCATCCGGGACAAATACAAACAGTATCCGGCCATGCGTTCATTCGTCACCCGTGGTTCCATTATTACCAGTAATTCGGGTGGCACGCGCAGTGTCAATCTCGATATCTCAGGCCCCAATTTATCGGCCATTTATAGTTCGGCACTGACGGCGTATCGGCGTGCGCAGGAAGTCTTCGACTCACCCCGTATACGTGCTAATCCTTCAACTTTATCATTATCCCAGCCACTGATTGAAATAATCCCAAAATGGACCCGCGCCAGTGAAGTTGGCATGAGCACCGAAGATATTGGTTTTACTGTTGCAGCACTGACCGATGGTGCCTACGTTGATGAATTTTTTCTGGACGATGACAAAATCGATATCTATTTATACAGCAAAGCAGGCACCAGCGCGACACTGGATAGTTTAAGCCAGATGTCGGTATATACCCCAATTGGCGCCGTAGTTCCACTATCATCCATTGCCAATATTGTTGAAAAAGTCGACACCAATAGTATCCGTCGGGTCAACAGCCAGCGGACCGTCACTCTTAATATCATTCCGCCTGAGAATGTGGCTCTGGAAACCGGTGTTGAAATCGTACGACGGGATGTTGTCGACTATTTGCGTGATGCCGGTGCGATTCCAAGTAATATCGCTATGTCTATTTCTGGCGCCAGTGACCAACTACAGGCAACTCGCGAAGCCCTAACTACGAATTACATCATTTCAGTCGTCATCATTTATTTATTACTGGTTGCAATTTTCACGCACTGGGGATACCCATTACTCATCATGACCACGATCCCTCTTGGTGTGGCCGGTGGCATCTTCGGCTTGTGGTTTATGAATACCCTTGGTGATTGGCTACCTTTATTGGGGATGCAATCGATCCATTTATCCTTTGACATGATTTCGATGTTGGGCTTTCTTATCTTAATGGGGACTGTTGTTAACAATCCGATACTAATTGTGCACCAAGCCATGACCAATGTACGTGATTTAAATATGGGTGCTTTGCAAGCTGTACGTGATGCCGTAGAAGTCCGTTTACGTCCCATCGCAATGTCCACATTGACTACCGTATGCGGCTTGGCGCCACTGGTATTTATCCCAGGCGAAGGGACAGAGCTTTATCGTGGCGTGGGTGTAATCGTAATGTTTGGCTTATTGGGCACGGCGATTGTAGCGTTAACATTCCTGCCGGCTTTAACGGTAATAGTGCTTAAGCTCGCCCATCCACAGGCGGAATAAGGCATTAATCAATATTGATTACAAATATTAATTTTGTGTATTTCGGGTCGGACCCTGAGGTATCCCCAGAAATAAGGCGTAAAAAACAAAGATATAAAATATATTTTTAAAAAAATAGAACCTATATGGATAGGAATGTAGGAGCGGGCTTGCCCGCGAAAGATGACGGCAACAAATCCAGCCATGTTCGCGACCAAGGTCGCTCCTACAAACCAAATCGGCCCGGACCAAGCCACCTTGGAAGACGGAAGGTTTTATTTTCTTACCAGTGATGGTGTGTTTGTTTTTGCTTGTCGTAGGAACGCATTTGTCCAACCACTACACCCTGGATTTGTATGCGCTTGGCAGAGTAGACCATCGGTTGCAATACGCGATTGGATGGAATGAGTGTGATCGTTTCGTCCTTGTTTTTCTGAAGTGTTTTTAATGTTGCTTCGTCATTATCAATGAGGGCAACAACAATATCGCCGTTTTCAGCGTAGCTGCGTTGTTCGACTATGACCATATCATTGTTAAGAATACCTGCCTCGATCATAGAATCTCCCTGCACTTTGAGTACAAAACGATTGGGTCCTAGAAAAAAATCGGTTAGGTTGAGTGTATCGTGATCTTGTATGGCTTCAATGGGTTTTCCCGCAGCGATTTTTCCGACTAGGGGTAATGTGAACTTCGCTGCGGTTTGCTCTGAGAGAGCTTCGGTTAGATGTATACCGCGGTGTCGCCCGGGGTGTAGTTCTACCAAACCTTCTTGAGCAACAGCCTTAAGATATCGATGTACCACTCCCTTTGAGCGGATGCCTATACCCTCGGCAATTTCGTTTAATTTGGGCGCAACTCCGTTGCGGAAATAGTAATTGCGAATGAACTGGTAGGTTTCTTTTTGGCGTTTTGTCAACATAAAGTTCTCTAAACGTTCTGTCCATAGCAACTATAGAGAACGAAATGAGAACTGTCAATTAACTTATGGAAATATTTGATATTTATCAACAACATCATCATTTTTTCCTTTCTGATACTTGCACAGCACCTATTTCATATCGCTTGGGTTTATACTTAGCTCATGATTTTCAGGATTATTTCATGTGAAATTCGACATGGCTTTTTTTGGCTATGTATTTCTCAGTGTGACTGGTAATGCTGTTTCTTATTGGAATTGGCGCACTGGGTGGGATTGCCTTGGTATTAACCACTTTGTTGGTGTGGGCTAACAAGAAGTTGCATGTTGAGGAAGACCCTCGTATCGATGTCATCGATGAGGTCCTACCTCAATCTAACTGCGGAGCCTGTGGTTATCCGGGTTGTCGTGCCTTTGCTGAGGCGCTGGTTGACAACAAATCACCGCCAGGCTCGTGTACTGTCAGTAGCCCCGAAGTTATCGGTAGAATTGCGGATTATTTGGGTGTTGACGCCGGTGAACAAGAAAAGCGCGTGGCGCGATTAGCGTGTGCAGGCGGTACCAATGTGGCACGTCATAGTGCGCACTATGATGGGCTGGATTCTTGTCGGGCCGCGGCACAGGTTGCCGGTGGTGGTAAAAGCTGCTTTTGGGGCTGTTTGGGTTTTGGTGATTGCGAGACCGTATGTGACTTTGATGCCATTGAAATGAATGCCCATTCACTTCCTATTGTTTCCGAAGACCTATGCACTGCATGTGGAGATTGCGTGGTGGTTTGTCCCAAAGATCTATTTTCCTTACATCCAATAAGTCATCGCCTGTGGGTACCCTGTAAAAACTTAGAGATCGGTGACCAGCTATTGGATCACTGCTCGGTAGTATGCACTGCTTGTGGTCGTTGTGCCTTGGATGCACCAAATGGGCTTATCACTATGCAAAACAATTTGCCTGTTATAGATTATACACGTGATCATAATACCAAGGTCCCGATTGAACGTTGCCCTACCGGTGCGATAATTTGGCTCGAAGCGGATGGTAATATTGTTACGGGGGTGAAAACCAAACGTACTATTCGGCAGGGATCGTTAGAGGATTTACCGACATGATATTTGCGTAGCGTGTGCCGTACGCACGGCGCACGCTACAATTAGGCAATGCACGCAATAAAAAAATTAGTTTAGGTTCGGGGCATCACTTTCTCTCGCTCCCACGCTCCGCGTGGGAGTGTATATGGGTCTTTGTAATAATAGGGGTGTTGCTACACGTATTTTAGTTAGGTATGCATTCCCACGCAGAGCGTGGGAACGAGAGAACGTGATAATCAATATTTGTTAGATTGGGATCATCGGGTTAAGGATATTAATAATGAATCACGAGCGGTTAATTATATGACTAAGAAAAAACAGACGGTTAAATATCCTGGAAAGCGTGCGGCCTTGGATGGCAATTCTGCGGTGATTATGTGTGAGCGCGAATCCAGTGATGCTGCAGGTGCTTACCCCATTACGCCTTCAACCCAAATGGGGGAGTATTGGGCCGAAGCTGCTGCTAGTGGTCATATTAATGTATCTGGGCGACCCTTAATCTTTATCGAGCCCGAAGGGGAGCATGCGGCTGCTGCCGTCACGGCCGGTTTATCAATGACGGGTTTGCGTGCGGCAAACTTTTCGTCGGGTCAGGGTATTGCCTATATGCACGAGTCACTCTATGCGGCTGTTGGCAAACGTTTGACCTATGTGCTTAATATCGGGACGCGGGCCATGACTAAGGCTACGCTTAATGTGCATGCGGGTCATGATGATTATCATTGTGTGGATGATACGGGATTTTTTCAGTTGTTTGCAAAAGATGCGCAGCATGTTGCGGATTTGAATATTATTGCGCACCGTATAGCCGAGCTCGCTCTAAATCCTGGAATTGTCGCACAAGATGGTTTCTTAACAACCCACCTTATTGAGTCTATGTTAATTCCCGAGCGTGAGTTAATCGCGGAGTATTTGGGTCGCCCGGATGATATTATTGCCACACCAACACCAGCCCAAAAAATAATCTTTGGGGATACGCGGCGACGTGTACCAGAACTTTGGGACGTGGATAATCCTATTATGGCTGGTACGGTGCAAAATCAGGATTCTTATATGCAGAGCGTTGCCGCACAACGCCCATTTTTCTTTGACCACATAGAAAAACTCGCGTTACAGTCCTTTGACGAATATTCGAAATTAACAGGGCGTCAGTATTCACCGATATTAAACTATCTGACTGATGATGCTGACTATCTCATTATTGGGCAAGGTAGTGTGGTGCCAAGCGCTGAAGTCGTAGCCGACTATCTCAGGAAAACGCGCTCACTCAAGGTGGGCGTGGTCAACCTAGTCATGTTCCGACCGTTTCCCGGCAATTTATTGAGTCAGGTATTGAAAGGCAAAAAAGGTGTCACTGTTCTGGAACGTTTGGATCAGCCATTGGCGGTTGATTTACCTTTAATGCGTGAGATACGCGCTGTGGTCAGTAAGAGTATTGAAAATGGCCATGACGAGAATAATGCGGCGTATCCTGAATTGGCAGTGTATAAAAACATGAGTGATGTTCCGCCCTTATTCTCAGGTTCTTTTGGTATGGGTAGTCGCGATCTGCAGCCCGAAGGATTGGTTGCTGCGGTTGAAAATATGTTGCCCGATGGTAAACATAAAAAGCAATATTATTTAGGCATTGATTTTATTCGTGATAAACCGTTCACACCCAAACAAGAGATCTATCAACAGAGTATCGAAGAAGTCTATCCTGATATTGGCCAACTCGCACTTCGCGGCAGCGAAAACCCTAACTTAATGCCCAAGGAAAGCATTACTGTACGGCTTCATTCTATCGGAGGTTGGGGAGCCATTACAACGGGCAAGAATCTGGCCATGACCCTGTTTGATTTACTGGGATTTCATATTAAGGCCAATCCAAAATACGGATCAGAAAAAAAGGGACAACCCACCACTTATTTCTTATCGGCGGCACCAGAACCCATTCGTATTAACTGTGAGTATCACTATGTAGATGCAGTGTTGTCACCCGACCCCAATGTCTTTAATCATACCAATGCCCTGTCTGGATTGAGAGAAGAAGGCGTGTTGATTATGCAAAGTGACGCAGCTTCAACGCAAGAGGCGTGGCAAGTCATACCCGCAAACTACCAAAAAATTATTGTCGAAAAGAAAATTAAGGTATTTGTGCTCGACGGATTTAAGATCGCCTTGGATGAAGCCACGGATGCCGATTTGCAGTTGCGCATGCAAGGTATTGCCTTTCAAGGTGCCTTTTTTGCGGCCACAGACGTGATGCAAAAAGCTGGGTTGAATGACGAAAAATTACTTAAGGCCATTCATAGTCAATTGCAACATAAATTCGGCGCCAAAGGTGCGCGGGTCGTCGAAGACAATTTGCGTGTGGTTAAACGCGGCTTTGATGAGATCCACGAAATTGTGGACAAACCATTGAGTGATCCCAAAGCTATTGGGTTGGCCGTTGTAAGCGAACCAGCATTGCCCGTTATGGTAAAACGTCTACCACAAAGCCAAGCTAAGATGTCGGACATTCATCGTTTTTGGGAACAAACCGGATCTTTTTATACGCGCGGCATGGGCAACGATAACCTTACCGATCCTTTTATGAGTTTGGGCACCATGCCTGCCGTTAGCTCATTATATCGGGATATGACCGGTATCCGTTTTCAGCACCCGCAATTTATCGCCGAAAACTGCACAGCCTGTGGTGACTGTTATACCGTGTGCCCTGACACTGCAATACCAGGCTTGGTAAATGATTTATCGCAGGTATTAGATACGGTGGTAAGTCGAGTTAAAAAACAGGGTCATACAGTGAAACACCTTCCAAAAGCCGTAAGAGTCATGGAAGGGAAGTTACGCAAGATCTTTAATGAATCAAAAGAAACCGATTCTGTACGGGGTATGATGGATGAGGCCATAGCCCATACCATCGCGGACAGCGCTAAAGATGACGAAAGCAAAAAAACCTTAGAGCAAGAGTTTGAACTGTTTCGTGATACCTTGGGCGATTTTCAATTTGCACTATCACGACCCTATTACACCTTACCAGAAAAAAAGACGCCCGGTGGGGGAGGTCTTTTGAGTATTACAGTCAATCCTTATTCATGTAAAGGTTGTATGGAGTGTGTCGAGGTTTGCGGTGACGATGCACTTAGGTCAGTCACTCAAACCAAAGAATCCATAGATAGCTTGCGTGCCAATTGGGATTTTTGGTTGGCATTACCGAACACGCCTAAAAAATACATACGCGTTGATAATTTAGAAGAACGTATCGGCGCACTGGAAACCATTTTACTCGACAAAGATGTCTATCTTGCTTTCTCTGGTGGCGATGGTGCGTGTATGGGCTGCTCGGAAAAAACGGTTATACATTTGTTTGTCGCGACGGTTGAAAGTTTGATGCAGCCGCGCGTCAATAAACAAATTAATTATCTTTACGATCTTATTAATCGCTTGGAAAAACATATACAGCTCAAGCTGGTAAAAGAAATTAATATTGATGACCAGGATGTTATGTCGGAGATTGTGGGCGAAGTAGGGCAGTCCCATGATGTTACACTCTCGGATATCGCCAGTAAAATTGAAAAGCATCAAGGTACAAAGCCCATTGATCAAGAATGGTTGAAACGGGTAACCCAGCTACTAGCCAAGCTTAAAGACTTGCGTTGGAAGTATACACATGGTGTGACCGGCCAAGGTCGAACCAGTATGGGCATTATTAATTCCACTGGATGTACGTCGGTGTGGGGTAGTACCTTTCCGTATAATCCCTATCCCTTTCCCTGGGCGAATCATTTGTTTCAAGACAGTGTGTCTATGGCCTTAGGTGTATTTGAAGGGCATATGGCGAAAATGGCAGAGGGATTTAAGGCCATACGTATGGCCGAGCTTGAAATTGCGAACCAATATAATCCTACTGAACACGATTCATTTTTCACCTATTTCAATTGGCACAAATTCACTGAGGACGAGTTTCAGCTTTGTCCGCCTGTAGTCTCTATAGGTGGAGACGGTGCCATGTACGATATTGGTTTTCAGAATTTATCACGGGCAATGATGACGGGTATGCCCATAAAGGTCGTCGTTGTCGATACCCAAGTGTACTCCAATACCGGAGGACAGGCCTGTACATCGGGATTTGTCGGGCAGATTTCCGATATGGCGCCCTATGGTAAGGTGAATATGGGTAAACAAGAGATTCGTAAAGAAATCGGTTTGATTGCCATGGCCCACCGTACCACTTACGTGTTACAGAGCACTATCGCACGCCCCAACCATATGATTGAAGGCTTTATAGAAGGACTTATGACTAAGCGTCCGGCCATTTTCAATTGTTATACCTCGTGCCAACCAGAACACGGCATCGGTGACGATATGGGGCGCCACCAGGCAAAATTGGCCATAGAATCTCGCGCCTATCCCTTGTTTCGTTTTAACCCGGATAAGGGCAAAACAGCAGCAGAGTGTTTTGATCTGGATGGAAACCCGGCTATTAACCAGGATTGGCCAAGCTATAAATTGACATACGCCGAAGGTCTGCGTGAAAAGACCATGGATCTTCCCATGACCTTTGCAGATTTCGCCGTCACAGAAGTCAGGTTTCGCAAACATTTTCGTATGGCCGCGGTGGATACCTGGAATGAAAATATGTTGCCATTGGCAGAATTTCTTGATTTAGCTTTAGACGACCGAGAGGGTAAGTTTCCGTTTATATGGACCGTTGATAAACAAAACAAATTAGGCCGCTTAATCGTCGATAAAATCATGGTTGAATCCTGCGAAGAACGTAGAGATTTTTGGATTATGCTGAGATCCATTGCGGGTGTCGATAAACCCATAACACCGGCGGAGGATCTGGAGTCGAAACTCAGGCAGGAAATTGTTTCGAAAATTAGTGCGGGTTTAATGCAATTGGTTGGTCAAGACGGTATGGCTGCGCCCGTGGCCGGTGTATCCCCAATAGTGCAATCAGGTATTAATCAGGCACTAGGTCAACAAGGAGTTCTGGGTGATGGCAACTATATGGCTCCCTGGATCGATAGCGAAGAGTGTACTGCTTGTGACGAATGCATAAATATTAATCCGAATATATTTGTTTATGATGAAAATGGCAAAACCATCATTAAAGACCCACTTGGAGGACCCTACCGTGATTTGGTAAAGGCTGCCGAAAAGTGCACGGCTCAGGTGATTCATCCAGGGCTGCCAAAAGATTCTTCAGAAAAGGATATGGATAAGTGGATTAAACGCGGGGAGAAGTTTAACTAATGGACATTAAATAAAATGACTTGGTATCGACATGGCGGCTTTCGACATGGGGCTCATCCACCCGATGACAAAGACGATACAAATCATTTGCCCATTCGGCGCTTTCCCTTTGCGCCAGTCATGATTATGCCATTGTTACCGCGTATTGGTGCACCGGCAATACCTACTGTAAGAGAAGGTGAAGAGGTGATGCGTGGCCAACTCATTGCGCGTGCAGATGGCTTTATGTCCGTTCCTGTGCATGCCTCTGCAACGGGTACTATAAAAAAAATAGGCCTGGTTCCAAGTATTAATGGTGAAATGGTAGGTGGAATCACTATCGACGTTATGCCAGGTTCAACACAAGAGGTTGCTGAAGGCGATCCGTGTTTACTTGATAGCGCAACACCTGAAGAGATTGTTAACGCCATCCAACAAGCGGGTATTGTGGGTCTGGGTGGAGCGGCATTTCCCACCCATGTGAAGCTAAAAAAACAAGATGACCGCTATGTGGATACACTGATTATAAATGGCGTGGAGTGTGAGCCGTATTTAACCACAGATCATCGTGTTATGTTAGAGCAAAGCGATGACATATTTTTGGGCATCCGTTATTTATTAAAGGCCACTGGCGCAAAACGCGCCATAATCGGTATCGAGGCCAATAAGCAGGATGCAGCGGATCGATTAATTTCAGTTAATCCCGACAAGGATCGAGTCAGTGTGGAGGTGCTCAACGTAAAATACCCACAAGGCGCGGAAAAAATGTTAATCACTGCTTTGTTGGGACGAGAGGTGCCTTCAGGTGGTCTTCCCTTAGATGTTCATGTTGTGGTAGTAAATGTGGCCACAACCGCGGAAATTGGGCAGTTATTACCTCATGGCAGGGGCATTCAAGAGCGAGTGATCACTATAACCGGTCCGGGTATTAAAAAAATGGGCAACTACAGAATACCCATTGGTACACCCTTACGTTTTGCCTTGGACTTCGTGGGTATGGAAGAAAATATTAGTGAGGTATTTATTGGGGGGCCGATGATGGGCCAGGCCGTGCCAAATTTGGATATACCGATTACCAAAGGAACGTCTGGTTTTGTCGCTTTCACAGAAAATGAAACTGGCCCGGCGCCCAAAGTCTATCCCTGCATTCATTGCGGCCATTGTGTTGACGTCTGTCCGATGATTCTTAATCCCTCTCAGTTGGGTCTATTGGCAAAAAATCAACAGTTCGAAAATATGGTGCAGGAATATAATCTAATGGATTGTTTTGAATGTGGTGCTTGTTCATACGTGTGCCCTTCACATATCCCATTGGTACAGTATTTTCGCATGGCTAAAAAAGAGTATCGGAAAATAGATGCCGCATAAAGAAAAAACCCTTAATATCGGCTCCTCACCGCATATTAGCAGTGGTTTGAGTGTGGAGCAGATCATGCGTAATGTGGTTTGGGCCATATTGCCTATAGTGGCCTTTGCCATTTATGCCTTTGGTCTAACAGCCCTACTGACAATAGCGACGGCGGTTTTGGCTTGCGTATTAACCGAACATTGGTTTAGCAAAAAGACTCAACATAAAAGCACCATAAGTGACTGGTCGGTTGTCATTACCGGTTTGCTCTATGGGCTGACTTTGCCACCCGGTATACCGCTGTGGATGGTCTTTTGCGGTGGCGTGATTGGCGTTGCCATGGGAAAGGTCATGTTTGGTGGTTTAGGATTTAATCCATTTAATCCGGCCTTGGTCGGCAGGGCATTTTTGCAAGCGGCGTTTCCTGTCTCCATGACAACCTGGATGCCAGCCTTGAGTCCGGATCGTTTCGTAAGCATACCGGCTTCCGTTTATACATTTCCATTCGCTACACCAAATTACGATGTGGTTTCCGGAGCCACGCCGCTCGCTGCCATGAAATTTGATTCGGTAATGACGGATACCTCCGATCTTATCATGGGATTAACGTCTGGTTCTTTGGGTGAAACCAGCGGCATAGTGATATTACTCGGTGGTTTTTACCTTATATTTCGTAAGATGATGAATTGGCGTATCCCCGCGGGCATCTTTGTCAGTGTAATACTATTAACCGGTATTCTGCATGGTATCGAGCCAACACTCTATCCCACACCACAATTTATGTTGTTTTCGGGCGGACTCATGTTAGGTGCCATGTTTATGGCCACCGATATGGTGGCTTCACCGATTACTTCCTTAGGTTGCTTCGTGTACGGCGCTATAATTGGAATACTGGTTGTGGTGATACGGATTTGGGGTGGCATACCCGAAGGAGTGATGTACGCCATTTTATTTGCTAATGCACTCTCACCCCATATTGATCGAATCATACGACCTGTCGCCTATGGCACACGCAGCCAAAGGACCTCCAATGGACGTTGAAGTGGTATTGGAAAACCGGCATTTAACCTGGCATATGTATCGTTCGCTAGTGGGTATTGCAATGATCTGCGCTACGATTATCGTATCGGTGTATATACTTACGGGCCCCATTATTCAACAAAATAAGGCCGAAGCACTGGAAAAAGCGATTTTAAAGGTTTTACCAAAAACAGCGACGCGACAAGGCTATGGCGTTGATGAAAATGGTCAATTTGTAAAAATATCAGATCAAGATGGCGCAACTATCCAACTATATGCGGGTTATGATAAACAAAAGCGATTAATAGGATTCGCCATTGCGGCGAAGGGAATGGGGTATCAAGATACCATCGAAATGTTATATGGATACTCGCCATACAAGAAAAGCATCATTGGCATAAATATACTAGCCAGTAGAGAAACACCGGGTTTAGGCGATAAAATCAGAAATGATCCTGGGTTTCTTGCCAATTTTAGACAATTGGATGTTTCTCTTAACTTGGGAAAATCCGCGCTTAAAAATCCCATTACGGTGGTTAAAAAGGGCAAGAAATCACAGCCGTGGCAAATAGACAGCATAACTGGAGCGACAGTTTCATCCAAGGCCATTGGGAATATCCTACAAAAGAGTGCGACAAAGTGGGTACCAGCGATTAGACAAAATAGGGAGGAATTCGACATTGGCGTCAAAACCAGAGACGATTAGTCTTGTTGAACAATCCTCGGCCACCGATGATTTTGTACGAGGTCTATGGGAGCGGAATCCTGTGTTTGTGCAGGCCTTAGGAATGTGCCCCACTTTAGCGGTGACCAACACAGCCGCAAATGCACTAGCCATGGGCCTGGCGACTTGTTTTGTCTTGCTCATGTCAAATAGTTTAGTGTCTTCAATGCGTCGAGTGATACCCAAGCAGGTGCGTATTGCGACATATATTATGATTATTGCAAGCTTTGTAACCGTTGTAGACTATGTCATACAAGCTATTAGTCTTGAACTGCACCAGGCATTGGGGGCGTTTATTTCGCTTATCGTCGTTAACTGTATCATCCTTGGCAGAGCCGAGTCTTTTGCTTCAAAAAACACCCTTAGCCGCTCGGTGCTGGATGCCTTGGGAATGGGTATTGGTTTTACCTTTGCATTATTGTGTTTAGGGTCCATACAGGAAATATTA
>Ga0316187_10001134_pt1 | contig 22595 bp, 17 predicted proteins | sample CroRivburrow1_MG_FD_204927 | JGI IMG/M metagenome (GOLD analysis project Ga0316187, IMG submission 204927) | Coastal sediment microbial communities from Maine, United States - Cross River worm burrow 1 | ecosystem: Environmental > Aquatic > Marine > Coastal > Sediment | place: USA: Maine...
TACAGGGAACTTATACCTCAAGGGGAAGGTAGCGGATACTTTCCCCAAGTTCTTCAGTCCTGTTATATTTTCTATCCGCCAGATGCAAGACTTTCTTGACTGTCCTAATCTGGACTGCGCAGATATTGTACTGCGTTTAGACACCCCCAACGGCTACCCACTCGCAGGAGGTTCTTATGCCCTCACGTTCGGAATTGCCATCCTCGCCGCAGCCACAAATAAAATTATCCCCGCTAAGAATTGCTATACGGGTTGTATTGATTCAACAGGCACAGTTGAAGAGGTTGACTTCATTGCAGAAAAACGTCGAGGAGCCGCAGGCTTTGGCTTCGACAGACTCTTTCTTCCCAAAAGCCAAATAGATATGTTCTCAACGTACATCGCTCAGTGTCCCTGCGGAAGCTTAGCCGATGCCTATGGGATCACCTTCTGGAATGAAAGATGAAATTCGAGAAACCTAACGTCCGTAAGTGGTTCTGCCCCGACCCAGGGTACACCATGTTTGACGTTGACCTACAACAAGCCGATGCACAAATCGTAGCTTGGGAGAGCGATGATGATGAACTCAAAGAAATTTTCAGGAATCCCGATCTGGATCTCCACGATGAGAACTGTCGGGCCATATTCGGTAAACTTACAAAGCCAGGACGACAGCTCGCCAAAGCCGGTGTGCACGCGACGAATTATGGCTCCTCGGCTCGTACTCTTGCGCGTGCTTTGGGAATTAACGTGGCAATGGCGGAAGCTTTCCAACGGAAATGGTTCGGTGCTCATCCTAATATCCGGAAATGGCAACAGCGAATTGAGTATCAGCTCCAAACCACAAAGACAATCACCAACAAATTTGGCTTCCGAATCAGATACATGGGAAGAGTCGAAGGAATCCTTCCTGAAGCTCTTGCATGGATCCCACAGTCAACGGTTGCGAGAGTTATTAACGAAGGACTAAACAACCTTGAACCCCATCCAGAAGTCACTTCCCTCATTCAAGTACACGATTCAATAGTTGGACAATTTAGACATTCATTCTACCCACGCAGAAAGGAAATCCGCGAAGCCTTGACCGTTGAAGTTCCATACGACGATCCACTTATTATTGGAACAGACATTGATTGTTCCAAGAAATCATGGGGGGCCTGCAAGAGAGTCCCGTGGGAAAATGAAGCTCTATTCTGTCCATACTAATGACATCAAGAAACGTAGAAAATTGGATTAAAGGCTATGTGGAATACACAAAACACATGGAGGCCCCGGACCTGTTCCATATGTGGACAGCCGTCGGGACCATTGCTGGTGCACTACGAGGTAAAGTCTGGATCGACATGGGTTACTTTAAGTGGAAGCCTAACTTTTTTATCGTATTGGTTGCACCACCTGGAGTGGTCTCCAAATCGACTACGTTGGGTGTGGGAATGTCACTACTGCGGGAACTTGAGAGTATTCACTTTGGTCCTGATTCCGTTACTTGGCAAGCCCTTACTGAATCTTTTGTTGAGGCACAGGAAGTTGTCAAGGATGTTGGACCGATGTCTGCTCTCACTATCGCGGCCTCTGAACTTGGAACTTTTCTAGACCCACGCAACCGGGAGATGATCGATGTGCTCTGCGACCTTTGGGATGGACGGAACGTACCTTGGAAAAGAAGAACCAAAGCTGAAGGAATCAGCGAGATTCGAAATCCATGGCTCAATTTCCTTGGATGTACTACTCCCGGGTGGCTCGAAGAAAACTTCCCTGAGTATGCGATCAAAGGTGGGTTTACCTCTCGTACTATCTTTGTATATGCCGACGCCAAACGAGACCTTATTGCATATCCGGCTCTCAGAATGGACGAGTTCAAACAAGAATTTGCCATGCTGCGACGACATCTCGTCTCCGATCTCAGAAGAATCGCCAACATAAAAGGGCAGTATCATCTAACCCCAACAGCATATAAATGGGGGCACGACTGGTATGCTAAGCACTGGAACCCTGATGCTCATGAGCATATGGACAAGGAAACTCACGGAGGATACTTAGCTCGGAAACAGACACATATCCACAAGACAGCTATGATCCTTGCCGCATCAACAACGGATGAGATGATAATCCACGAAGGTCACCTTGCACAGGCAGAGTATCTTGTATCTCAACTAGAGCACCAAATGATAAACGTCTTCCGGCACATCTCGGACAATCGAGACGCTATGCTTGCTGTGCAAATCGACGAGTTCCTCAAGCACACAGCTGACGGTGCAGTCACCAAGAAAGACCTTTGGAGGGTTATGCTCTATCGGTGTTCCATTGAGGAATTCGATCGGGCAATCAAAGGTCTTATCATGGCTGACTTATTGCAAGAGACAACCGCAGGTACGACTATTGTATATCGACTGAAGTCTCCGGATAGAGCTCGCGCATCGACTGGACAAGACGTAGATATAATCGCTCGCTGGGCAACCCTAGCTCGCGCAGGGACGAACGTCGAAAGCGTTGCTTTAGGGACTGCTGGAGCTGCTTCCCCTGAACCTGTAGCATCGGATCCGGAACCGTTGAATTAAACTTATGGACCGCATTGATAGAATCCGAATAAGCCTCGGGATCCCCAGACATATATGCATACGCAACGTCCTCCATGATCATAGCTCTATGAAGTGCCCAGTACTGTTTGGTATTCTGTATCCTGAAGTCAGCTTCCATCCGTTGGTTGACACGAGTTGTCGCAAACCCAAGTGCCTGGAACAGGTTCTCCGCACGATGCTCAGGGTTATGAGGATCAAACACCGTAGCCGTACCACCACCACGATAAGTCTCTTCCCCTCGATCATCTCTGCGAAGCGCCTTAGACACACCTTTCATCGCGGCAGGCATAGCCCTTTCCCATCTCTTCCATACATCAGGGTCTGTATCTGTCGCAGCTCTCCAGGTATTGTATCCCATACCAGCTACAGGTCCAAACACATCAACCATGAACCGTCCCAGCTTTGCGTTGGGATCTCGACTGCTTGAAGTAAACCCAGATGTCCCCGGAATTATCTGACCAGCAGAAATACTTCCTGATATGTCCACATTGGGCACAGGAACACCCATTGTTTCTAACAGGTGAAGTGGACCTAGTCCATAATGCCGTGACATACCGTGCATTACCATATCCGGACGATCAGTCAACTCCATCGCTAGCTCACGTAAGTCAGCTCTTAAATCTACTTGAGGGTCCTTCATCCCCAAGCGTTCCTTTGATTTGGTGCCCACAAAGTCGAGGATATCTAAGATATTTTCCGCGTACGGAAGACCTTGGAGGCCGCCTGCTAGGAGCAACATCATCCACACGCGCATGGCTGCTCCCGACCCCGCACCGCCGAAGGCAATATAACTAAGCCCCTGCATATATTGCCAGAACAGGAAGAAGACACTCTTCTTTCCGCGCATGAACGCAGCTCGGTTCCACTTGGAGTACTCAAACATCGCGGTCTGCACAGCTTTCCTTCCCGCGCGGTATGCCTGCTCCTTGGCCATACCATTCTCTTTCGCCAGATTGTACGCTGAGATAAAGGTAATCTCACGATTGATCTTCTCAGCATTCTGGAACAGCCAAGCAGCTCGATAGCTAGTCTCCGAAAGCAATCGACTACCACTATCACTAGCCATCATTCTCTGTAAGACATGGTTCTCGCCTAGTGCGGCTAGCTCAGTAGCTCTTGATTCATCGATGAATCCATCACGGATACCCCGATCAATCATCTCCGCGAGCTCGGGGGAGTACTGAGTTTTTGAAACTCGATTCTTTGTAACCATTCCCAGGGCTCGAGTTATCGCACCCGTCGCGGCAGCCGTTCCATACTGGCTCGAAAGATAAGGATGAGCAACCATCGGCACCTGAGTTAGGTTAACCAGTGCAGATTTAACATTGAATCCAAGATACCACAAGAACCCCGCAGCTCGCATTCTAGCCAAGTCATTCTCAGGATTCATAATGTAATCCTGGTGCTCGGCATAGTAGTTTGTCACAATGTTCGCCACCCGCGCATCAGGAACCTTCTCTGCTGCATTCGTTGCGATCATCTTCTGTGTGTCTTTGAAGTCGATGTTATATTTCAATCGAGCAATATGATTCGCAATGTTCATATGATAGCTCGCGAACACCCTCAACACATCAGGCGAATATCCTTCAATCCCTTTCCTCTTCGTGAGATGCCGAAGGAAACTCCTTCCAGGTGCATTCTGCAGATAGATCTCCTTCAGAGATTCTTTCATCTGATCAGTCAACGCAGCTTCTTCGTTATTCTTTGGAGGAGGGATCGCACCCATGATATTCTCATAAAGCTGTGGCGACATCACTCCCATAAAGTGATACGCTTGCTCTCCTAACTCCCCAAGCTGCATCTCATATTTGTCTTGTGGATGCGTCTTCTCCAGATCATTCATCGCTGCCTTCAACGCACGATCTGTTTCAAATGCTTCAAAGTAAACCACATCCCCGCGAGAGCTATCTGTCTTGCCCTTATAATCCTTCCCGTCTTTGTAACGAAGATCCTTCTTCGCTCGAATCGTAATGACATGATTCCCAAACCTCATCCTTGGGAAGTAGTTCCGATTCTGTAACTGTTCCATCTCAGCGTCAATCTCAGCTAGGCGAATCAACGTAGTCGGCCCTACTTTATCCAGGATAACCTTCTTTTCCTGGGCTGTCGTAGCTCTGGTATACTGATCCCAGATAGCTTTACCTGTCACTCTGTCCGACTTAACTTCACCTTCAGCCCGGCCTCTCATTCTTATGGCCATGATGCCAAGTTCTTTCTTCAACTCGACAACAATATCCTGGAAGCTTTTATCAATCTCACTCCAGACTTGCTGCAAATGCGAAGCATCCTGGATACCTACCTTCTTGAAGAGCTCTTCAGTTTCCTTCTGTGTAATCTTTCTCCCTTTCTCATCACTAAGGATACTAGCTTCAATTGTCATTCGAGCAACTTGCTGTTGATCTGCTTTTGACAGATGCTGTATCTGTGCTCCCAACGTAGTTACATCATACGTGAGATTCCTCTTGTAGGCCCACCATTGCTGGGTAACGTCAAGGTACTCTGAAGCCCCTTCAATGTTGTATCTCTCTGCCATTTGTAACGGAGTAAGGAACCACTTGCTGAAACGTGCTCCCCAGACCGTACCCAGATTATCAACTCTCCGTGCCATTGGCACGCCAATTTCTTCGCCTACCATTCGGCTTAGAGATTGTGGCGACCAAAGCTGAGCAATCTGATCGAACGAATTACGTGGTGTAATTTGCCCGGTTAATCCTCTCGATACGTTTCTCAACATATGAGCGATATCATTATCCGTCCACTTCAGATTGGCACCCAATCGTCTCAATGCTTGCCGCATGATAGCTACTAGACGTTTCCAGAATGGCACCTCAACCAATCCAGAATTGGGATTGAACATAACATTCTCAGCGTACGCAGCAATATACTCCTCTGCTTCTAACTGGAAGTCCACATCAAACCCTTTCTCCTTGAGTTCCATGATTCGTTCTTTAGGAAACCCAGGAGGTGGATTATCAACAATACTCTGCAATACCCCGTCCATCTGCTTCTTGGTCAGGATACTACGCATACCGTAGTGAGCTAGTGTCTCATGGAGGTAAGTCCTAAAGACATCAAACATATCATGATGGTTATCCGCGACAATCCAGACTACGCCAGCATCACGAGGACTAAACCAACCATACCGTTCCTTACCTGTCCGCTTATGCCAAGCCTGATACTTCGGATGTTGTCTGTTGATAACCTTCACTTGCGGTCCGAACTGTACCTTAGCCAGGAACTTCTTCAGCCACTTAGCTGCTTCATGTGGGTTAATCCCATGACCGTCCACACCAATCTTATACGGCTGTCTGCGATGGTCAATCTTTCTCTTTGTCTTAGCATTAAGTTCACTCCGCGAGATTCTTTCTTCTCTAGAGATTTCCTTCGCATCCAGTTCATCTTGAGCAAACTGTGCCTGCTCTTCAGCAGTAGGAGGCCGCGTAGCTGCTGCGGTAACTTCACCTGTAAGTTGACCTTTCAGACGTACATAGGTATCCATCTCACTAGTTGAAAGACCTTCAAACTGTTCTTTCTCCTCAAGTCTCTGAAGCTGTTGACTCTGCGCTTCCGTGAGTGGCGCGGGTTTCGCTTCAGGTTCGACCTTACCGTCCTGCATAACCTCCGCCGTAGGCTCAAACATAATCTTATTATCAGTCTGAATTCCCAACCGATCTTGGAGCTTATCCATTTTAATTTCAAGGACAGCAATTTTATTCTGTGCTGCTTTCTTCAACTGTCCGTCTGTTGTTCGATAATTTTCCTCATCCGCAAGAGCTTCTGATCGCAGATCGTAGAGCCGCTGAAGTCCTGGATGTAAGGCAGCAAGACTCTGTGCCTCAGGTTCAGTTGGTGCCAAGTCCACATATTGCGGATACTCAGCAGCAACCTCAAGTTGTTCCTTTGTAAGTTGAATTGCCGTTTCAATCGGACCACCTTGACTTGGCAAAGCAATTCCAATGTCCGGCAACGTTATCGGATCAGGAGAGATATCAGCTTGAACTGTACCGTCCATGTTCACTGAATACTCTAGTTCTCTCGGATAGGTAACTTCCTCCAGAGCACCAGCCTTAGCCGCATCTGGCCTCAGTACCTCTGCTGCAACAGGTTCCAGAGCAGGAGGTCCTACTTTATCTCCTGTCAAGAAGTGCCCTGTATTTACCGAGTCAATTCCAAAAGCTTCCTCTGGTGTACCGATTGTAGCCTCTGGGTCTACAGGTAATCCAGATGGTTGCATGCCACCCGCCGTACCGAAAGCAGCCAAGAATACATCCGTATCTGCAGATTCAGGACTTAGATCAACATTGATCGTTTCTTCTATGACCTCTGCATTGACATCCACACCCTCTGGTGTGCCACCACCTGTTTCGTCCTGTGGGGGTTTATCCGGAGCAGGCTCAGCACTAGGCTTTCTCAGCCCTGCTGGCAGTCCTAGCAAACCGAAAGCTGTAGCTCCCGCTGCGGCGTTCTTTAGCTGTGAGATTTCCTCCGGCGTTAATTGCCCCTCATACTGCTTGAGTGCCCGGTCAAGGCTGATATTCAAGTATTCCTGCATAACCTCGGTAGGAACCTCACGCGCTACTATAGCCCCGCTGTGGCCCGCTGCTCGCCGCAAATACCCACCTTCCGCCATCTTGCCGATAAGAACTCTCTCAAGAGTTTCGTTCAACTTAAGATTCTTTGCAAGCCCCAGACGCTTGGCGATAGCCAAGAGAGGTACAAAGTCTAAAGCTGCCTTGCCGATACCACTACCGACCACCCTTCCATCAACCGGAGACTTTCCAGCTTCTCGAGCGATAGTCGCAGACTCACCAGTTTGGAGTCCAACATCGACAAGGAACGCAGTACTAGCTCCAGCTCTACTGGCAGCTACTGCACCCTTTCCGGCGAATTGCACACCCTTGGCAACTGCCCCACCTGGGACTGCCATGGTGAGCAACATAGGTGCGTTCTCCGCGAGAATCTCGACAGCGTAAGTCGCATAATCTCCGATAGTTTCAGCATTTTCAATCCTTCCGATAACAGGTTTGAACTCTGCTGCGTTATCAGCATACTCATGTGCCTTAGCTTTCCAGGCTTCTGCATATTCGTCCTGCCCCATCCATTCAGCAATCAATGATCCAGTGCTGGTCAAATCCGCCTTTGTATTCTCAATCCCTCTCTTAAAGGCTCCTGTTACCAGTCCTGGCTTCGGTTCCGGGGGTGCTGTTGGCTGCTGATTAAACGGCATACGTAACAGTTCATTACCCTCGGCATCTCGGAGCACGAAATCTCCGGGCTGAGTAGGGAAAAGTGTACGTGTTCTATCTGACATTACGACTCCTAAAGTGTGCTGGGCGTTCTCATTGGTTTCACAGGACCGCGAGCGATCCGTGCAACTTCTTTCTGTTGCTCTCGATTCAACAAATCAAACTTAAATTTGTCATTCTTCAAGGCTTTCGCTTGTTCTTCTGTCATTCCACTAGCGAGATCTTGCTCAACAATCTGTTGAATCTGATCGATCATAGACATAATGTTACTGTCCGTCATATCCTTTGTCATTTCAGGATGCTTCTGTCTAGCTGTTCCAGCTACTACCGTAGTAATCCGATCTGCTGGAAGATCCTTTCTCAGACTTCTAGCATTTCTAGCTGGAATTCTTAAGCCACCGTGTACTGCTACATCCGGCGTTGGAATGACTTGAGATTCTGTCGTTCCATCTGGTGATAGAGTTGTCTCATCTGTCGGAGGTAGAGTAGCTTCAAATCCAGCCAACATACCTTCTGGCAAGCTCTCTGGATCTAGCAGACTAGCCACAAAGAACGGCATACCGAAGTATTGATTCGGGTCCACTGGTTTACCTTGATTCAATGGATCACTCAACGCAGCCATGTAAGCATCACTTGCTGACTTCATGAGAGTATTCAATAGAGTTTCTTTCCTCCCAGCTGTCATCGCACTCGCCTGCATTCGTGCAATAGCAAGAGCGTTATCTCGATCCAGCTGTCCTTGCTGAACGTCATATGCCTCACTCAACCGAGAGATATCATTCTGCTCAGCAAACACACGATTCCGTTCTGTATCTGCAGCATTATCCGCCAGTCTGTCTTCTTGCACAGAACTTGCCTCAGCTCTTCGAGCTTTTTGAGCGTCCAATTCTGTTTCAAGACCACCCCGGAAACCTAGACCTCCGACCGCAGCCTTACCTAGATGCGCACCGAAGCTTTGACCTCGTCTATTTTGCGCAAGAGCGGCTCCCATTACGAGCATAGTTGCAAGGTTCTTCGGATCTTTGAAGAACTTCCCTACTTTACTTTGCTCCTTCTGGTCTTCACCATCGATCGCCGAACCGATAGCGGATGTAGTCGGATCTGCCATTATCTAATCCCCGGTAACTGAGCCAATAGCTGGCCAATGTTTAGCTGCTGGCCACCCGGCTGTTGAGCGAATTGCCCAACCAATCCACCCCCGCGACCGCCAGCCACTGGAGCAGGTCTTTGTGTACGTCCCTGCTGACCTCCTGTTCCCAGAAGATCTCCTGCTGCCGCGATAGCCGCAGGAATTGCAGCGAGAATATTCTGGATATCATCTCCACTTTTAATATCCTTTGCTGCATCTTCCACTCCGCTAGTTTCGGGAGCTGCTGGAGCATTCAATCCAGGATCTGTTACAGCTACCTGACTAGCTTGGTTCGTTGCTGCTGCAGGCCCTTGTGCGTTGGTAGCCACATTAGACAAATCAGGCATCTGACTCAAAGCACCCAACACACCTAACAAAGGATCTTCTCCCACTGCTGGTGTATTCAATGGACCTGTGCCCGGAGTCTGTGGTAGACCCCCAGGTTGTGCTGAAGTATCCTTTTCTACACTCCCACCATCAGCGGTGGCAGATGCGATCGCACTAAGTGCCGATATAATTGCTGTTACTGCTGCCCATGCCATGTTTTTCTCCTAACGTTGTTGCTGCGGGATACCATAACCGCCCCCGCCGCCACCGTATCCACCGTAACCTGGAACCGTCGAGCCGTAAGGTCCACTAATGTACTGCTGGTATTGACTCAGCAGATTGTACGGCGAATTCTGGTTGAAGTAATACTGATTCATCAGAGCATCGATATTGTTCTGACCCAACCCGTACTGTTGCAATCCGAGCTGATTCTGCGCACCCAGCTGGCTCAGAGAACCTGCCTGGAAGCCTGGAATCATTCCCAAACTCTGCAACTGTTGCTGTAACTGCAGTGAGTTACCTTGCCCGAAGAGGTTACCAGCTTGTGCTGTTCCCGTTCCGATGGCGTCATATCCAAGTCCCAGACCTTGGCCAAGTTGCTGACCTTGTTGTCCGGTACCTTGCAGTAGTGACTGGATATACTGTTGGTAGTTCTGATTATTCAGCCCTGCCCCTTGGAGACCAGCAGCTTGATCGGCAGTCTGTGCACCCATAACATTTGCAAGTGCCTGCCCTTGGAGATTCGCTTGCGTATTAAATGCGTTCCCGTAGATATTTGCTGTTGTATTTCCAATTGACTTCGCCAGATCGCCGCCAGCTATACCCTCTGCGATTCCCTGCCGAGTACCACCAATCTGTCCAGCTCCTTGAGCTTCCGTACGGATTCCAGGAAGAATATTCCGGTTGAACGAATCAACCTGACCTTGTGCAGCACCTTGCACTAATTGATCGAGGTATGGATTCTGTCCACCGCCCCCACCTAGCTGAGTTCCCAGTGCTCCAGTAATATCCGCCTGTCCACCCTGAGTAGCTCCAGGAGTATACTGCTGTGGAGTCTGTCCGAAGATATCGTTATACGCACCTTGAACATTCCCCTGTTGTCCGAGCGCTTGCCCGGTTAGGGGATTGTCACCCGCGCCGAGTTGGGCGTTGAGACCGCCTTGGATACCGTCGGTTAGTCCTTCTCCGAAAGCCTGCCCTGGATTTTGCGATCCAGCTAACTGCTGCAACCCACCTTGGATTTGCTGATTCTGATTGATATTCCCTTGCGCCAGATCACCAATCCCACCTTGTGTGGCATCCAGATTAGGATTACTTCCCGGAGTTAAAGGAGCATCACTACCTGGAATTAAATTCCCCTCCTCATCATACTGAGGAGTCCCATATGCCTGAGGTGGACCCTGGTTATACAGATTGCTCGCTTGATTGAACAGCTGCATTATAAATGGAATTTGCGGGCCCCACGGACCAGTAGGTACAGTCTCATTTCGTACCTCTGTCCCGCCTCCGCCTGCATACGCCACAGGCCCATTGTAGTATTCGTCAGTTGCTGACAACCAACCGTACTTCCAATGGAAAGTCACATGTGTGAGAATTCTCATCAATGTAGTCCCTGATTCAAATGTTTATACATCTTAACTCGACGCTTGCGCCAGCCTTGCTGCCGAGCAATTCGCTCTAGGCCAGGACGTAATTCCGCCTCAGCTTGTGTAGCACCCAGACTGGCAGCCCAGTGCTCGATGTATTCCATGTGGTCCGTGTAGTTCTCATAGTTTACACCTTCAATAAAATCAACAATTAATCTCTTTATCTGACCATATTGGCCGATGCGAGTAATCGCGATCATCTCCGCATCTCCTCCTACCCACAGCTGAGCCTGCTGCGCTTGCAACAGACCCAACACGTAGAGTAGATCGTACTCCACGAACTCCAACTTTTCCATTGCAGCTTCCAGACGTGGCGCTACAAACGGCCACACCATTGGGAGATTCTCTGCTGCAATCAGTTGAGGTTCAGTGACGTTTGACATTACCACCACCACCACTGCCACCGCCGCCCCCAGAACCACTGGAGCGCTGTTTCTTCTTCGCTGTAATACGACCGATTAGAAAGCCTACAAAGGCTCCTCCAACGACGCCTGAGATTATATATTCAATTCCATACATCTTCTTCTCCTTAGTTTAGTCCACCGGCTTCAATTTGATAATCCTGTGTGACAATATTTGAAGGATTTGCGACTTCTCTTATAGACACAGAGAAAGTACGGATAGTATCTCCAGAACCACCAGACCCCGCATGACGGATATACTGTGTAGTTCCCAAGTTTGTCCAAATAGTTGTGCTTTCTGCAACACTTACTTGATTGCAGGTATTCTGAATCGCCTGCCACTGGAACTCATAATCACTGGCAGTAAATGCACCTGTCACCCAATCGGTAGCTGTATTGATCAGGCCACTTCCAGTCTTTTGAGTTCTATACAGTCCCCCACTATTCAACCAATCAAATCCAGCTGTGCCAGTATATGGAGCAATATCTGTGTTTCTAGCAATATTGCTCCCACTACTCAGACTCAAGATACCTCTAGCATAGAAACGTCTCCAAACAGATCCATCACGCACAAAAGCTTCGACAGGATGCCTCCAGACACCACTATGTCGGACGTGAATCTCTCCCACTCCAGCTGAACAATTCCTCCAAAGTGCTCCATCTCTTACATAAATCTCTTCTGGCATGTCTACTCCTAAACAAAAATCGGTGATGGTATCGGCGTCTCAGACGCAAGTAACCGGTTCAGTGTTCTATATGTAGAATGTCTACGCTGATGCCCGTTACTTTCTCCAGGATTCCTTGCATCAATTAGTGTCCTATAAAACCGTCCCTTTTCATCGGTCGTGACATTATGAAAATCTAATGTCGCTAGTAGTTGATCTTTATTGTTCGTGTAGTCTTTATACGGCCGGAGAGCGGTCAAACGGATATAGTAAGAATCCCCCTGGAAACTGTATTCATCAGTTTCTACAAAGGATTCTACGAATCCGTCTTCCATTGCTTCACCATATATAATCAAAAGTCTTCTCTATCTGCTGACACTGTAGCACTACCTGATGTTACAAAAGTCGTACCGTCATCGATCTGGATTGTAGCTGTAACACTACGTCCTCCAAAGGAAGCAGTATTATCATAAACAGCAAAATACTTCGATCCTGTCAATGCTGAATACACTGTGCTCATAGTACCCGTATAGAATCCTGTATCACCTGTCATACCTGTGTATCTAATTCTGTAAGTTCCTGGAGCGCTGCCATTTGGAATGATCCAATCCGTAGACGCATGGACTTGTGTTGCGGCACTGTCATTATCTTTATAATCCGTTGTTCCATCACTATTCCAATAAACAAATGCAGTTGCCGTTGCTCCAAATCTAAAAGCAGGGTTGTTTTTCGTAGTAATCGTAACAACCTCACTCGCATACAATGGATCAAATACCGTACCATTGTAGAAATTCGGCTTCTCCAACCAGACATATCCGTTGTAACACCTTAGAACTCCTGTATCCCACGAAGCTCCATTGTATATCTTAGAAACACTCATGTCGTATCAAACCAAAGATCGCCTTTAGCAGGACTTGTCGGTGCCGTACTACTTACTGTAATCTTACCTCCAGTATATGTAGATGTTACATAGTAAGGAATCCCTAAACCACTACGACGTGGCGCTGTTGCTCCATTGAAGTCCCAACCAGAAATGGCTTCAAGAGTATTTCTGAAATTTGCTGCTGTCTGATATCTCAAGAAAGCATCTTGTGAACAATAGAATCTTGTAGGCGAAGTAGCCGCACCTGAAACTGTGTTCAACCAACCGACATATACATATCCATTGGTATGTGATTTTAATATCTGCGATCCACTTGGTGGAGTACTGCCACCTGAAACGCCAAGACTTGTCAATAACGTTGAATCTGCTGCTGTGCCCGCGATAGGAAGATACACTCCCGTATGGTTATGCCCACTCGTTGCTGCGCCGATATTCGCTGGCGTGAGTGCTCTTGTAGCTGTACTCGTCACAATTCCATTCGTAATCACCAGATCGCTGAAGACATTTGCACCAGATAAAACAGAACTAACCCTGTCATATGTTGTATGTTGATGACCACTGGTTGCTGCTCCAATATCCCCAGCAGTAAGCGCGCGTGTAGCTGTGTTTGTTACGATACCATCCGTTATTACAAGATCTGAAAAGACATTAGCTCCAGAGAGAACTGAACTTACTCGATCATATGTGGCATGAGTATGTGCTGTTGGAGCATACAGACCTGCATGATCTCCCCAACCATAAGCCGTGTTCCACTGGGTAGATGTACCTCCCGACGACGAGTCGGTGTACTCTGTGGCGGTAATGTTAAGCGCTGTGCTTATGTCGGTGATGTTATTGCCGACGATACTATACGTGGTGCCACTGATAGAGTGCGTCACGTAGTCTACGTCGTTCGATGCCCACTGAGTGAACCCGTAACCCGTGTTCAGGTGTAGGGCCAAAGAGCCGGTTGTTACCTTTCCGCCCCGCGCACTAAGGTCGCCAGATGCTGTGAGATCAACGGCACTGATGTCATCGGTGCTAGTAACTGCGCCAGTAAGCGCACCGCCCGCTAAGGGAAGGTACGTCCCGGCATGATCGCCCCAACCGTATGCGGTATCCCAGTTGGACACGTTCAGGTTTGAACCTGTGACAGCACCAGTTACAGCGAGTGCACCATACATCGTAACTGCTTTGGACACAGTGTTGATGTGCATGGAACTTACGCCAGCAACGTCTCTGAAGTGGTGACCAGAGTTTGCACCATAATAGTTGTTGCCTGAAGCATGCGAGTTCTGGACGTACCACGCAGAGCGTGTGCCATACAGACCAGCATAGTTGATGTGCGTGTACGTCGAGTCGTCACCTGCACGAATCTTCGGCAGATTAGCTGCGGATGAAACCAAGATGTCTTCGACACCTGTGACGACACCTGTGAGGGCACCGCCAGCTAAGGGAAGGTACAACCCTGCATGATCTCCCCAACCAAACGCAGTTTGCCAGTTAGCTACTCGTGTATTGCTAACATAGTCAGTAATACTGTTCTGTGGATGAAAATTTCCATCAGCGTAGATACCACCTCCGCCCGTCACATACGCCAATGTAGCAAATGCATTGTTTAATACTGAAAAAGGAGTCGTAGCCGATGCGGATATATATCCATAAGTTGCACCTGTTCCTTTGAATCCTAGTCCAGCTGCACCAGTACTCCGACGAGCGATCATAAACCTCTGAATACCGTCGACTTCAAATGTATTCGTGCCTAAACTCGGTGGAGCAAAGGTAGTACTTTCAGTTCGATCTACAAGATTTGTATTAAGTGGTTCGTATGCCGCAGCACCTTCAGCAGGTGTTAGAAAGAATCCATCATAATCCGCTTGTAACGGAACGACAGCTCCTGTTCTGCTGTTGAACGAATCAACTGCTGTAGCTCCGCCACCTGACCCTCCTACATAGTCAAATTTCTCTCCTACTTCATCGTATATATACAGACCATAACCAGAACCTGGGTCCCAATCTGTTCCATCAGCGAAGTATATTCCACTCCGCGGACGATCAGGAACCACGTGCCTCTGTTGAATCTCTCCATCAACCACAGGTTGAAGAACCTCAGAGATTCTCTGTAGTTGATCCTGGAGGTAGTGCTCTAGTGGCCCACCGTCCCATGTACCTGGGATGTATGTCATCGACCGAATAACTCCGAGTAATTAGGGCGTTTAATACTTTCCTAATATTTCCAGATTTAGAGCATAAGAGTCCAGTTTCCAGCGACTGCTGTCAATCGTCTCAAATCGAACAGAGATATACCGTCCTGTAGTGCAACAGTCTACCTTGTCATCCACACCCACTTCAAAAGGTAATGGCCCTTCCCATGTAATGCCTTCATTCAGAGTATCCTGACCTCCGACATATACATTCAAATGTGTTCCGTTGGCAATCCGAGCTTCTGGCCAAATTTCATTGACCTGCTTAATGCTACTCGCATCCATAGCAATTCCGCCGTCCCTGCCGACTCCCGCAATAGGCATACTCTGTCGTTCAACATATCCACGGAAATCCACACCTTCTTGCTGGAAGCCTTCTTCGTACAGGAGGAATCTATTACCCCCCAGTCGATGTGCTCCCATAAGACGATCTGTACCAGGTTTGCTCGAGCGCTGTCCAAAGACGCCAGCAACCTGATCAAATGGTACTGTCTGCGAATCGAACGTAGTGTTCCCCGCAGCTGAATCAAATGGCCCTGTCGCTATATACGTGGGATTCGGTATATCTCGCAGAGTTTGTGTTCCATCTCTGAAGTTAATGATAAGTGCAATGTTCGGATGTTCGTTCCCAGCGCCTGGAATACACATCCATAACTCATTCTCAACAGCATTGAGAACCATAAATTGTCGACGTGCATACTCTGGATCAGCCTGACCTTTATACCAACGTCGCATTCTATCATCCAACAGAGACTCCTGCTGGAACCCGTCATGAACAATAATATCCTCGCTAGTAGCGACGTAGTGCTTCGCCCGGTGAGCTATCACACATCGAGGCTGGACGATTCCAGTATTGAACCTCTTCTTGAACTGAAAGATAAACCTACCGCCAATGTATGACATAGCCCAAGTTTCATCTTCCTTATAGATCATAAATTGATCTTGCAGTGGTAACCCGTCAAGGATATGCCCGCCACTCTCTGCCAAGGGATACTCACCCGCGTCAAGCGTAGGATCAGTTTCATCCCAGCTACTCGGAACAGTTCCCGGCGTGGCAACATGGCTCCACTTCACCAGATACGGATACTGCACACCTGATTTAGTAACATCCATCGCAATCAGATATTGCTTGAAAGCCTTAATCGTTCTTGTAGTAGTCACAGCTGGCCAGTTCGCCAGATCGACACACTTCGTTCCCAATGCTGGATCTACCCAAGCTTGAGGTATGTCAATCCCATTGTTCAGGATAACCGCTCCAGCAAGGTGTGTACCCTGCCAGATATCATCAGCAGTTCCGGCGTATGCCCCACCAACAAGTCTCGTAAGATCTGCATGAGTACTTCCGTCAGTTGCCCAGATAGCTGCTAGTCCAGGATATGACCAATAGTTATTCACTGCACCCGTGTAGTGATGGATGTAATAAGGAGCCCCCGTAGGTGTTCCCATTTCAGCAGTATAACCAAAAGCCTTCCAGACAGCATTATCATAGAACCGCACCCCGCGCGCATCCGACCAAGCATTAGCTGGCAGGGTATGCGCTGGAGTATCTTGAACTACTCCTATCTGTCCTAAATTTCGAATCGGTACTAACATTAGTATCTCAGCCAAATGTCTCCATTAGCTCCACCTGTTGGGGCAGCCGTGGATACGGTAATCTTACCAGATGTATTAGCAGCAGCCGCGTGGAACAAAGCTGCACCTTCCGTGTTCTTCGTTGGATATGTATCGAAGGTCTTTGCTCCATAAACATTCTGAGCACCAGTTGTTCGAATGACCGTCGAATCCACTGCGAAACTTCTATTCGCAGCTATCGTGCCGCCACCCGAAAGACCGTCACCTGCTGTCAGCGTAACAGTACTATGATCAATATGCTCATTCGCCGCTACGCCGGAGAGATTGTTATGCACAATCGCTGCATCATTCGTTGTTAAGTTCGTTCCTGTCAGAGACAAGCCCGTGGAAACTGTCAACCATGCAAGAGCATTCGGAGTTCCATCATCCCAGAACATAATTCGATCAGCAGCTGGATCACTTAATGTTTCGAGACCCAAATGAGACAGAGTCAACACTTGATTCCCATCAATCGTGCCTCCCCCGGCCAGTCCGGTTCCTCCAGTTACACTGATTCCACTATGCGCTACATGTTGATCAGGAACATAATTTGCTAACAGATTATGACTAATATCTCCAGGAACTACAACTAGAGTTACATCCGTACTGAGATCAGCCCCGCCAGAAAGTCCACTGGAAACTGCGGTAATAATCGCTCGCGTATTCGGAACCTTTGAATCCAACTGATCTTGTACGTTAGACGTAGTCGTGGCCAGAAACATCAACTCAGCATTAGTCAACCCACCTACAGCTGCACCTGAAAGGATATTCAAATCCTCATCAGTACTTGTAACCGCTGCATTTAAATTACCAAACTGATTCTGAAGAACAGCCTTTATCAGCCGCAGATGGTCATCTGCAGTCGCGTAGTCATCTACGTTACCAACAGGATTGGTAGCGACCAGATCACTAATATATGTTGCAGCTTCGAGTCCCATTAGTCTGGATCTCCCATGACTAGATCTGTGTCACCCCATTCATCGGATTCAATCTGACTTACCATTGAACGACGTTCCTTCGCTTCTAGATCTGTGAAGTATTTTAAAGCTCGATCATCTCTGAGCCATACAGCGAGTTCCACTCCAGCCATAGCCATAATGTACTCTGCCTGTGGACCAGTAGTCCACTTGTTGTCGTTTGCTCCAGTCAGTACAGGTTGTTTCTTGTAGTACCGATAAGCGTAACTAAAATCTTCTGTTTGTTCGTTAATTCGAAAGGTAATCCCAGAAGAACTTTCATCGATGAAATAAAACATCTGTCCTTCAGGTATTCCATTATTGATTTTCGATTGTAGTTGCTGAAAAGTATCCAACCTCGTTGCGAACTTTTTTTCAGTAGTTCCGTCGATTGTGTACTCAATTCCCGCATCATCATAGAATCGAATGAAATCTGCCGGATTCACCAAAGTTGTAGCTCCAGCTGCCCCAACTCCAGGTTCCCTTACCTTTAAGAACCTGGGTAATGTTGGATTTCTTTCCAACTTCTCCTGAGCTGCTTTCATCTCATCGAGAAACTCAGTCGTAATGGTCATGCCACGTCGGCCAAGTCTCCGCTTGCATCTCAGTTCCAATTCTGCATATGTGCTCATAATATTGGCCTTAGTCCTGATCCACCACCACCACCGTTAGTTACTGGGGAAATAGAGGATAGTGATACTGCATCTATGTACAGATCGTGATTTGTTGAATACGATGTGACATTGTGTACCATACGCATAATCACTTTATTTCCAGTAGCACGATCAATGTGTCGTTCGTTATATAGATGAAAAGCTTCGATATCTATATTTGAATTATCCACAAACTTACTATGCATCAATTCCCACGTTGCATTAGTAACATTCCATGCCCACAAATCTATGTAATGAGAAGCTGGAGCGCCAGAATATCTACCGAAGAATTGGAAACTTCCTGCTTTCTCTTCTGCTGTAGCTAGATTAAATACAAACTCCATTGTTAAGCCTGTACCAAGCGCTTCCGTAACGACCCAATAAGAAGCATCTCTAGTGTCGATATCTGTCGTTGAACCAGAAGTATCTGTACCAGCGATAATACTTGCAGATGTCTTACTGTAATACTTTGTCGAAGACTTAGCAGCTACATCTGATTTGGTCGCTAACGACCCACCGAAAGTATCTGGATCTTCGTGATCTGTCTGTAAGGCTTCCCAAGTTCTATCCGCGATATCTAGCTTATCCTGCTCAGTCACACCAGAACCTGTGGCGACAACCTGCAACCCTGCGGAATTACTAGGCACCACTGATACTCCCGTGGGAATCAGTATATCAACTAAATCAGTATTAGCACCTAGTAAATCCACTCTAGTCGCAGCTCCTGTAATCTGCAAAGTGTACCCATTAATGAAACCATCAAAGGGTGCGTAATTTGCTCCAGCAAAGTTAAACCGAGTATTTGAGTGATCCAATATCGCGGGAGCCCACAGCCCTTCTGTAAACTCCCACTCTAATCGACGCACTTCTGCTAAACAATCGGCCATATCAAGGGAATAATGTGTACCGCTCACCAACGTCAAATCGGACGTCGGTACTGTTATTACCTTCGTAATCCAATTGACGCTATACGCCACATCTTATACCTCAGCTTCCATCGTGCCGGAGAAGTTAAATCCAGCAGCGCCAACTGTCCCGGAGATTGGAATAATCTTATCCACCCCGGAAGCGTCGCCATGTCTGACCCAACCTCGAACAGCTATGTCTGAGGTATAGACCAGTGAGTTTGTGAATGACTTGGTAGTACCAGCGCCAGTCATTGAATCGTAAGCAATCGCATGGAACCCAGGATCACTTGCTGTGATTGCTGTTCCTGCGACCGTGCCAACCAATGTGAAGGTGCTAGTTGCCCAACTCGAATATTCATAGAACTTGTAGGTTGTGTCTCCAGTCTTGAGGACACCAAACCAACCAGCCTGCGGAGTATCTGAAGCAATAGCTTCATTAACTCGAATGACACCAGCTCCAATGGTCTCACCGACACAAGTATAAACAGTATAGTCGGGAGCCTCGAGGACAGGATCTTTCGGCGCGAGGAACAAGTGAAGATCGTCCGCTGCGTTCAGCGCTTCAATCGTTCCAGTAATGGTCACGTTGTTTGGAGGTGTTACGATATTCCCGTCGAGATCGATGAATGAATCCACCGAACCAACTTGTGTTGAAAGGAAACCGATACCATAAGCACCGATCCATGCGCCAGTAAACTGAGCCAAATGCTCTGGCTTGGTTGTCAGTTTATTGACAGTACCTGTTACGGTTCCGACTGCCGCACCGTTACCAGTAATGGTATCAGTAGCCACCGGAGGAACACCTGCACCCATGTGGAGGATTAGCCTCGTCGTGTTCGTGCCAGCCAAATCATCAACACCCATCAGGTTACCGTTACCAGTCACCCAATCAACTGTCTCATTCTGTACCCAGGTACCACTACGCGGGGTCGTAATCGTCATGTCAAAGACGCGACCTGTCCAGAGATCACCATCTACACCGTAGAGAGTATCTGTAGTGCCATCAACAAGAATTGCCTTTACAAATTCATAAAGAGCTTTCTTGCTTGACTGCGGAGAATAGGACCAGTTACCAAGATACGGCTTATTCCCGTTCCCATCCAGATTGAGCAAGTTGTAACCTTCACTCTTTGCGATACCATATGCCTGAACCGTTGCAAGCGCAGTTGTATTCTGTGGATCATTTGCCGTTGTGATAGAAGCAACAGATTCACCGAGTGCCACTGTAGTCTCCCACACAGCATATGTCTCGAACCAAGTGCTGGCTTTCACAACCACCCGTCGACCGTCGATATCGGCACCAGCAGATCTTCCCTTCACCATCACACGGAGAAGAGTATTTGAATCGGTCTGGTTCTTACCGTTGCCCCAATGGGACGTGAGTTCCACTTCATTCTGGAGAATCTTCAGAGGAAGTGGGGTGGAGGTAACTCCAAGTACCTGAAGTCCGTAGTAAATGTCATCACCACCATTTTGTGAGACCGAACCACCAAAGTGCTGTTGCATGACTGTATCATCTACAGTATAGTTCTTTGAGTAGTTCGTCGTATGGTCATTCAACGTGATAATCTTACCCAGAGCTTCTTCTTTCGAAGGATTCGGGAAGGACAAGTTAATCTCGTCATCACCTGAAATTGCGAAGTCCCATGCAAGTTTCTGCAGACTTCTGTTAATCCACTTAACGTGGAAGGTGTCAGTACCGGACACAAATGTAATCGCTCCGGAAGCTGCCACCTTGTACTGAGCTAGCCAAGCTGTAATCGCTGTGGAGCTAGTCGCATCTGTGTCATAAATTGCCATTTCTTTCCCTCTAGTATGGGTCGAGGCGCACTGTTAAGAACAGACCATTTGATGTGATCGTTCCGCTGATGTCCTTCTGGATGTAATCCGTTCCGGCAACATCAAATTGTCGTACCCAACCTTCTACACCAGCATCTCCAGCGTAGGAGTATGAATCTGAGACAATACCACTTGCATTTGTTCCACCATTCAGAACTGAAGTTGAATAGTCACTAGTCAGATAAAGCTGACAGCGAGCATCTTGAATTGCTAAACCTGTCACATTATCTAATACTGTGACTTGGATAGTAACAGCGTTCTGAACTACGAGCGTTCCTGGGCCACTATTGTATACGAGATTCGCAGCAATGTTTGATCCATTTGTTGCATTGATTGTATATGTGACACCAGTATTGATGTGCACCTTCACGGCCTTGTTGCCATTCACAGTAGTGGAGTAACCAGAAAAAGTATTTCCATTACTCGTATCGCTACGTGTTGCAGTGATTGTACCAAGATCTATCGCCCAGCCAGTACCAGCTGTATTGTCAAAAGCGTGATTGACAATCTTGTCGAAGTCATTCGTTGTGATAAAGGCAACACTAGTCGCTGTGTTATGCAGTGCTGTCTGTCCGCCGGAGATCAAATCACTAGCATTCGTTAAGGTGACAGCGTCGCAGTTAGCGAAGCTTGGCTCGGTGAGAGTGATTCCTGCAGGAATGATCGTATCGCATTCGATGAACACATCATTCGTACTCGTATACTGAGCACCAAATTCTAATATAGAGCCAAAGACATACGTCGATCTTGTAGAACGATATGCGTCTCCAGTTCCCAGACCAGTTGTATCAAAACTAAATGGAAGAGTTCTTGACACTCCCTTCCACGTCACGTCAGTTTTCGTGACATCTGTAATCCCAGCTCCATTACCCACAAAGTGGATATGGTAATAGTCAGCCGCAACACTCGGTGTCGTTCCATCTCCGACAGTGAAGTTCGTAAACGTCATTGTCTGGAGCGAATCAGTTATATATGTGGTTCCCGCTGCCGTTCCAAACGTCAGAGGACCTTCAATCTTTAACGAACCACCAATGTTCCTCAAGCAACCATAGAATGAAACATCCGCATCAGCACAATCTGTCATGGTTAGACGATCGCCTGATGTTCCACCGATGAACGTTACGCCTACCGCGTCACCACCGACACGAATAGCATCGAAGTAACTGTTCTGCAAGAAATCCTCACCCTTACTAGCTGAGATATTTCCGCAGTATCCTACTCTACCCAGACTTGCATTACTCGGCAAGGTTCCCAAATCAGCCGCAGGTCTGTCACTTCCTAAGTTGATAACAGCATGGAACCAACCACCACCATAACCAGCGTCCAAACCTGTGACATAGTATAGACACTCTTGAGTTCCTTGCAGATAGATAGAAACTCCGCCAACTGACTTATTCCGAATTGGATAGAGATCCCTCACCCAGATATGCAGGTGATTGTTAGCTCGAGTAATCGACTGGGTGACATACATTCCACGGAACTGAGAGATCGCTGTCGGACTGGTTGGACCAACTGATCCTGAATGTCCAATAGCGGAACATCCAGTTCCAAAGAGATTGATAGTCGTTTCACTGGCCTGAGCGTTACCTG
>Ga0316187_10001136_pt1 | contig 22578 bp, 26 predicted proteins | sample CroRivburrow1_MG_FD_204927 | JGI IMG/M metagenome (GOLD analysis project Ga0316187, IMG submission 204927) | Coastal sediment microbial communities from Maine, United States - Cross River worm burrow 1 | ecosystem: Environmental > Aquatic > Marine > Coastal > Sediment | place: USA: Maine...
AGTCGGTTTTCGGCAGCATGCCTTCGGAGATGACGCCGGAAGCGATCAGGCCTTCTGCCTGACTGACCGTGAGGCTCGGAATGGTCTTGCCGGCATCGTCCAGAATGCCCGGTGTGTTGGTCAGCAGGATCAGTTTTGCAGCATCCAGCTCTTCTGCCAGCCTGCCGGCCACCAGGTCCGCATTGATGTTGTAGGACTCGCCGCCTGGACCCGCGCCGATAGGCGCGATCACGGGGATGAAATCTTCGCTCACCAGCGTCGAGAGAATCTCAGGGCGCACCTCGGCAACCCGGCCGACGTGACCGATGTCGATGATCTCCGGCACGTCCACATCCGGTGAGGACTGGGTGACCGTGAGCTTCTCTGCCCGAATCAGGTCACCGTCCTTACCGGTGATACCTACCGCCCGGCCGCCATGGGCGTTGATCATGGAGACGATATCCTGATTGACCAGTCCGCCCAGCACCATCTCCACCACATCCATCGTCGCAGCATCGGTGACCCGCATGCCGCCGACGAATTTCGTTGGAATGTTGAGACGTTCAAGCAGGTCGCCAATCTGCGGTCCACCGCCGTGGACGATCACCGGATTCAGGCCCACCAGCTTCAGGAGCACGATGTCGCGGGCGAAGGAATTCTTCAGCCCCTCGTCCACCATGGCGTTGCCGCCATACTTGACCACGAACGTGGAGCCATGAAACTGCTGAATGTAGGGAAGCGCCTCGGTGAGAACCGCGGCGATGTCTGCTACTTTGTTATTGCCAGCGCTCATTTAGTGTCGAAGCTGAGCTCAGGATCGATCTTGGACAGTTCCGCCTGGAACTGTGACTGAATGCGTTCCAGCGCGGACTGGCCATCCGCTTCGAAGCGCAGCGAAAGCACGGGGCTGGTGTTGGACGCTCTGATCAGACCCCAGCCGTCGGCGAAGTCGACTCGAACACCGTCGATATCGGTGACGGTGCCGTCGCCCCAGTCGGCGTTTTTCGCGAGCGCATCGATCACTGCGAATTTCCGCTTTTCCGTCGTGTTGATCTTCAGCTCCGGCGTCGCGAAAGTGACGGGGAACTGCGAGAAGACCTCGTCCACGCTCTTTGACTCGGAGCCGAGAATTTCCAGCAGTCGGGCGGCGGAGTAGAGAGCGTCGTCGAAGCCGTACCAGCGCTCCGCGAAGCAGATGTGGCCGCTGAACTCACCGGCGAGCAGGGCGCCCGTTTCCTTGAGCTTGGCCTTCATGTGGGAGTGTCCGGTCCGCCACATGATCGGTCGGCCGCCGTATTCGCTGATCAAGTTGTTCAGATGTCGCGAGCACTTCACGTCGTAGATGATGTCGGCACCTGGATTGCGGCCAACGATGTCCTGGGCGAAGAGCATGAGCAGCTTGTCCGGCCAGATGATCTCGCCGGATGGGGTCACGACGCCAAGCCGGTCTCCGTCGCCATCGAAGGCGAGCCCGAGATCGGCTTTTTCATCCTTCACCACATCGATCAGGTCCTGGAGATTCTCCGGCTCCGCCGGGTCGGGGTGATGGTTGGGGAAGTCACCGTCGATGTTGCAGTAAAGTCGGACGACCTCACAGCCGAGCTCCTCCAGAAGCTTTGGCGCCAGCTCACCGGCCACGCCGTTGCCGCAGTCCACGACCACCTTGCAGGGCTGTGCGACTACGACGCTTTCCAGCACCCGGTCCAGGTAGTGATCGTTGAGATCCATTTCCTCGATCTCGCCCTCACCTTCCGTGAGTTCATTGTCGTGCAGGCGGCGCTTCAGACCCTGTATGCGCTCTTCGGCGAGCGTCTCGCCGGCGATCATCATCTTCAGGCCGTTGTAGTCCGGCGGGTTGTGACTGCCAGTGATCATGATGCCGGTGCCTGTGTCCAGCGCATGCGTGGCGAAGTACAGCAGCGGCGTCGGCACCTGGCCGATATCGACCACATCGCAGCCGCCTTCGTTCAGGCCGCGGGCGAGCGCATCCCGAAGCGGTGCGGAGGAATGCCGGCCGTCCCGGCCGACCACGACGCGATCCTTGTTCTGGCTTATTGCTTCCGCAGCGAAGGCGCGACCGATCCAGTAGACCACGTCCTCCGTGAGGTTCTTTGTCGTGATGCCGCGAATGTCGTAGGCGCGGAAAATGTCATCGGCAAGATCGAGCCCCATCTCCACCGGCCCCACGTCTTCACTCACCTCGATGCCGAAGTTTTCCTGAGCGTCGGCCGAGGTATCCACCTCCAGGAAGCTTTCGTCGTCATCGAGCAGGTCGTCCTTTGGCTCAGGCGCTGTCTCGGTTTCGGGCTTGGCTGCTTCGTCATCGTCGTCGTCAGCGAGCAGGTCCGCCGGATCGCCCTTGCCGGCAGGGGCTCTCTCCTGCTTTGCCGGTCCGCCGTGCCTGTGCTGGGCTGCAGCCATGGCCAGCTGCTGAAACATGGGCAGCTCATAGGTGTCCATGGATGGGTTCCGTCCGCGCATGAGCTGGCTCAGGTAATCGGCCAGGGTGTCGCTGTCTTTCTGGACCTTGTTGGACAGCGATGAAAAGGAGAAAGCGATGCCGGCGAGGAAAAAGCCGAGCATGACGGCAGCCGCGGTCGCCAGGCTGACGATCTGATTGGAGGGCGACAAAGCACCGTAGTTAGGCTCGAAGACCATGGTCCACTGTGGGACGGACAATGGCGTCTCTATCGCCTGCTCGCTCGAGCCCTGCCTGCCGAAGCGGAATACTTCGGTCTCCGAAGCCTTCACGGTCTGCAGGATCTTGACCTGGCCGAACTCGGCCGTGTCACCCATGGCGGACAGGGGCTCGAAGAGCAGGCCGTTCTTGTCCAGGGCGATGAAGAGCACGCCTCGGACCACGCCGTCCTGAAGAATGGGTTGGGCGACGAACAACAGATCTTCCTGAGCGTTCGAAATCTCCGGCCCCACGAAGGGCGCTTTCTCTGCTCGCTCGATCACGTCGATCGCGGCAAAGCTGATGGCGGCAGAGCCGCGCTGATCCATCTCCGCCTCGCCTTTGGGGAAGATCTCGATTCGCTTGGCATAGCCGTGCTGGCCGGTCAGCCGCTGGCTCAGCGCCTTGATCTGCGCCAGATCTCCCGTCACCAGCGTGTCGACGGTCTCCGTGGCGTTCGCCAGGGCGTCGGTGCGCCGCTTGATTGCCTGAATCTGACCGTTGAAATGGCCGGCGTAGGCCTGGTTGAGCAGGTTCATCTGCTGACCGACATAGGTCTCGTTGGTGGAAACTACGAGTTGCCACCAGACCAGCCCGATCATGGCGACCACGCCAACAACGCCGGTAATGATGGCGAGAATGGCGTGATTCCAGATGGCGTTTCGTGCCGACTGGCGGGATTTTTTCCGGGTCGGCGTTCTCAGGGCTGTTTCTTTCCCTTTGGCTCTGGCCATCTGTCCGTCCTTAGCGAGATGTGGGGGGCAAACTGAGCCACCTCGTCCGGGTGACGCGCGCATGCCGCGGCTATGTTAGTGGCCCGATCCTGGAGTGGCCAGTAGCTATTTTGCCGCGTTATCGGGGTTTGTGTTCGCTAACTGGCGCACAAACCGGTGCATGAAGAGCTCGGCGAGCTTTGTCAGGATGGCGCGGGACAGATCCACCTTGTTCTGCTTGGGCAGGGTGACCTCTCCGTCGGCCCAGATTAGAGTGGCTGCATTCTCGTCGGAGCCGAAGCCGATGTCCTGGCGGGAAACGTCGTTCACCACGATGGCGTCGAGCCCTTTTCTGGCGAGTTTGCCTCTGGCGTGCGCCAGCGCATCGTGGGTTTCGGCGGCGAAGCCCACGACCACCGGCCCATCGGCCAGGCCGGCTACGGTGGCGACGATGTCCGGATTGCGCACCAGATCCAGGTGCAGGCCCTCGTCGTCGTTGTCCGTTTTCTTGATCTTCTGCTCTGCGACCGTATGCGGGCGGTAGTCGGCCACGGCAGCGACGGCTATGAACAGATCACAGTCTGCAGCGGCAGCCAGGGCGGCCGCATGCATGTCCCTGGCAGATTCAACCGGAATCAGTTTGACCCCCTCCGGAACAGTCTCGGCCACCGGGCCGCTGATCAGGGTCACCCGGGCCCCGGCTGCGATCGCCGCGGCGGCGAGGGCGTAGCCCTGCTTGCCGGAGCTGTGATTGGAGATATAGCGCACCGGGTCGATGGCTTCCCGGGTAGGCCCGGCGGTGATCACCAGGTGCTGTCCGCTCAGTACCTTCTCCCGGCCCTGCTCCTGCGGGTCCTGATCCAGTGAGATATCCCGGACTCTGGCGCGTGGCTGGTGGCGTTCGAGAATGTCCACTGCAGCGGTCACGATCTCGCCCGGCTCGCTCATTCGCCCGGGTCCGGTTTCGCCACAGGCCTGATCGCCGATTTCCGGCCCGATCAGGTGGACGCCATCCGCTGCCAGCTGCTCGAGATTCCTTTGCGTCGCGGGTGCTTCCCACATCACCTGATTCATGGCGGGCGCCAGGGCGATGGGCGAGCGGGTTGCCAGGCACAGCGCACCGAGCAGATCGTCGGCGTGTCCCGTGGCCAGTCGGCTCAAGCGGTCGGCCGTGGCGGGCGCAATCAGGATCAGGTCGGCCCAGCGGGCAAGCTCGATGTGCCCCATTGAGGCTTCCGCTGCCGCGTCCCAGAGCGTATCCCGCACCGGCTGACCGGACACGGCCTGCAGGGTGGTGGCGGTGACGAACTGACCAGCGCTCGCGGTCATCACGACCTGCACGTCCGCACCCGCCTGGCGCAGTTCTCGCACGAGCTGCGGCGCTTTGTACGCAGCAATGCCGCCGGTCACACCGACTAGTATTCGGCTATCTGAGAGCGCGTTCATGGGCGGACTATAGCATGGGGTCGGTCAGCCAGAATCGGCACGCCTGCGCAGAACACAGCGCCGCATGGCAAGGCAGAATCGAGGCGAACATCGAGGCAAACATCGAGGCAAACATCACGGCAAAGAGCAGGTACGGGCGTGGTTGAGCCCTGCCTGGACGGCCTCCGCGCCACCCTGCTCGAGGAGGGCCCGGACACCGTTTCGGACGACGAATTGCTGGCGGTGTTTCTGGGTTTCACCGATGTGGCGTCAGCCACCCTGCTGCGTCGGCAGTACGGGGATCTGCGCGGCCTGCTGCGCACGCCTGCGGCCAGACTGCTGGATTTACCCGGGCTTGGTCCGGTTCGAACCAGCCGCTTGATTGCCGCGGTGGCGATGGTGGAGCGGTCGGCGCAGGCCAGCCTGCGGGCGCTGCCGGAGCTGTCCTCTTCCGCTGCTGTGCGCCGCTTTCTGCGCCTGAAACTCGCCCATCAGCCGAGGGAGGTGTTTGCCTGCCTGTTCCTGGACAATCGCCACCGGCTGATCCGCTTCGAGCCGCTGTTTTTCGGCACGATAGATCGGGCCTCCGTGCATCCGCGGGAAGTGCTGCGTCGGGCTCTGGAGCTTAACGCAGCCGCTGTGATCCTGGCCCACAACCACCCATCCGGCATCGCCGAGCCCAGCGCCAGCGACCTGGCCCTCACACAGGATCTCAGCGATCTGCTGCGGCGCATCGACGTTCGGGTACTCGATCATCTGGTGGTTGGGCGGGGATCAGAGGTGTCCTTCGCCGAGCGGGGATTTCTTGGACTGTAGGCCAGGTGGCGGCTCGAATCCGCAGGGCAATTTCCCGCGGATTCTTGCCACCGGATAGGCCCTCTGGTATAAACGCGCCTCATTTTTTTCAGGACACTTAAGCCATGTCCCAAGTTTGTCAGGTGACCGGAAAGCGTCCCATGACCGGCAACAACGTCAGCCATGCCCAGAACAAGACCCGGCGGCGTTTCTCTCCGAATCTGCACAGCCATCGTTTCTGGGTGGAGAGCGAGAACCGTTTCGTGCGCCTGAAGGTCTCTTCCAAAGGCATGCGGATCATCGACAAGAAAGGCATCGACGCAGTGCTGGCGGACATCCGCAAGCGCGGCGAGAAAGTTTAAGCCTCAGATTGAATACAGGCGGGAAATATCATGCGGGATAAGATCAAGCTGGTGTCGAGTGCTGGAACCGGCCACTACTACACCACCGACAAGAACAAGCGGAATACGCCGGACAAGCTGGAAATGAAGAAGTACGATCCGGTGGTGCGCAAGCACGTCCTGTACACCGAGTCGAAGATCAAGTAGGCGAAGCCCGTCAACACGGTGGACGCTCATAGGAAGCGCGCCTCGAGCGCGCTTTTTTATGCCCGCTGTTCAAGCGATATGAAGTAAGTGAATACTCACTTCCTCGGTATGCGCGCTGGCAAAGTCAATCACTCCGCGTTCGGCAGCAACGCCCGGGCCTGCCGTGCCTGAACTGCCGGAGGTCGAGACTACCCGGCGCGGCGTAGATCCTCTGATCGTGGGCCGCCGTCTGGAGGATTTCGATGTGCGGGATTCTCGCCTGCGCTGGCCGGTTGCGCTGCCGGCGTCCCTGGCCGGTCAGGCTCTCGTCCAGATTGATCGACGGGCTAAATACCTGCTGTTCGTCTTCGAGCAGGGCGTGCTGATACTACACCTGGGGATGTCAGGCAGCCTGCGGGTACTGAACCGCGATGCACCGTTCCTTAAACACGATCATCTGGTGCTGAATTTCGAGGGCGATCGCTCCCTGCGGCTGCACGATCCGCGGCGTTTCGGCAGCGCGCACTGGCAGCCGACGCCGCCCGGTGCGGATCCGCTGGAAACGGCCGTGACGCATCCATTGCTCTGCGATCTGGGCGTGGAACCCCTGGATCCGGCCTTTGATGGCGCGTACCTGAAATCCCGAGCCCGACGTCGCCGCGTGGCAGTCAAGAATTTCATCATGGATGGTCATGTGGTGGTCGGGGTGGGCAACATCTACGCCAATGAAGCGCTGTTTCTGGCCGGCATACGGCCGACGGTTCAAGCGGGTCGGGTCAGCCTGGCCGGATATGATGCGCTTGCGGCGCGCATCCGGCAGGTGCTGGCGGCGGCGATACAGATGGGCGGCACGACGCTGCGGGACTTTGTCAACCAGGATGGCAATCCCGGCTATTTCCGACAGGTACTGAACGTCTACGACCGTGAAGGAGAGCCCTGCCCGCTATGCGAAACACCCCTCAAGGGAATCCGGCTCGGCGGTCGAGCTACCGTTTATTGCTCAAAATGCCAAAGGGCTCAGGGTTTTAGGAAGTGAGGGTGCTAAAGTGCCTCAGGATTTCTAGGCTTTTTGGATAAGGAACTCGAGGAATGAAAAGCTTGAACCGCGCGGCCATGACGGCCGTTGTTGCCGTGAGTCTTGGGCTTGCGTCTGCGCAGAGCCTGGCGGCCAGCAGCGGCGGCTACCGGAGTCTTGAAACCGGTCCCCGCTGGGAAGATCAGGTGGCGGATGCGGTGGTTGCGCGACCGATTGGTGTCGTTGCCACGGGCGCTGGCGCTGTGATCTGGGGTGTGAGCCTGCCGTTCTCGCTGCTCGGTGGAAACGCGGGCGAAGCCGCAGATACGCTGGTCGGCGGCCCGGCCAGAGAGGCCTTCGTGCGCTGCCTTGGCTGTCGTTCAGCCGGGCGTCGTCAGCACGCAGCCGAAACTCAGTAAGCCTTCAGGCGTCCTGATTGAAGGACGCCACCACCGCCGGGTGCACGAACTGTGAAACATCGCCGCCCAATGCGGCGATTTCCCGCACCAGCGTCGAGGAGATGAAGGAGCAATCCTTGGACGTGGGCAGAAACACGTACTCGATCTCCGAATCCAGCGACTGATTCATTTCCGCCATCTGAAACTCGTAATCGAAGTCGGTGACGGTCCTCAGTCCCCGCAGAATGAATTTGGTCCCTTTGCTGTTCACGTAATCCACCAGCAGCGTGTTGAAGCCTTCCACTTCGACCTGATCGCCATACTCCGCCAGCACTTCGTTACACAACGCGATCCGGTCTGCGAGATCCACCTTGGGGTTCTTCTGGGCCGAGGTGCCGATTGCCAGGATTACCTTATCGAATAGGCTGAGCGCTCTGCGGATCAGATCCGTGTGACCGTTTGTGATCGGGTTGAATGAGCCCGGATAGACGACGACGTTCATGAATTTTCCCCCAACGCGCATTCTTTCAGCGCGCCGCGATGGTATCTAGGCCGATCTGAACTGGCAAGACGACTGTCCTTCCGGACAGAAGACGACTGTCCTTCCGGACAGAAGACGGCTGTCCGTACTGACAGAAGACGACTGTCCTTCCGGACAGAAACGCGCGTCGGGCGCCGGCATAGGCTACTGATACAGGGCGAAGCAGCAATCCCCGGCCGTGGATGACTTTAGCACCCGTTCCGGCAACGGCAGTGTCGCTCGCCGACCGGTTTCCAGATACAGCAGGCCATCCGCTGACAGGTGTGAATCGAGCAGCACGGGCAAAAGATCCAGCGCCCGGGTATCCGCGAACGGCGGGTCGAACAGGATCAGGTCGAACGGCTCAGAATTTCCAGCCAGAAAGCGCTCGGCCGTCATCTGCCGGACGCTCGCCCGCGCGTCGAGGATTTCTGCGTTGTTTTTGAGGGCAGCTGCTGCTTTCCGATCCCGCTCTACGAAGGTAACCTCTGCCGCGCCTCTGGAGAGGGCCTCGAATCCGAGTGCTCCGCTGCCGGCGTAGAGATCCAGGCAACGTGCCTCATGGATACTCGGAGCCAGCCAGTTGAACAGGGTCTCTCTGACCCGACTCAGGGTGGGGCGTAAGCCCTCCCTATCCGGGAATCTGAGCTTCCGGCCTCTCCATTGACCACCGATGATGCGCACTTCATTGTTCGCCATGACCGGAAGATACATGAGGCACCGGCTTTACCGCAGCAGGAATACGAGTGAGCGAAACGACTAACGAAACAGCGCGCGATGCGGAAGAAAAGAAGGGTCTGTGGGGCCGCCTGAAGTCCGGGCTCGGCAAGACGCGCACCCAGCTCGCGTCCGGCATGGGCAACCTGATTCTCGGCGAGAAAGAGATTGACGAAGCGGCGCTCGAGGAGCTGGAGACGGCGCTGTTGCTCACCGACGTGGGCCTGGATACCACCCGGGAAATCATGGAGCAGCTCACCGGCCGGGTCCGTCGCCGGGAACTCAATAACACCGCGGCGCTTTACGATTCCTTAGCCGAATTGTTAGAGCAGGTGCTCGCGCCTTTCGCCAGACCGCTCGTCATTGGTGATGAGCGGCCATTCGTGATCTTTTTCGTCGGTGTGAATGGAGTCGGCAAGACCACGACCATCGGCAAGCTGGCCCGACAACTCAAAGCGGCAGGCCATTCTGTGCTGCTGGCTGCCGGTGATACGTTCAGAGCGGCGGCTGTAGAGCAGCTGACGGCCTGGGGCGAGCGGGAGGACGTCCCGGTGGTTTCCCAGGGTCAGGGCGCCGACAGCGCATCTGTTGTCTATGATGCGGTGCAGTCGGCGGCAAGCCGTGGCGTGGATGTGGTGCTGGCGGATACCGCCGGCCGCCTGCAGGCCAAGACGAACCTGATGGAAGAACTGAAGAAAGTGCAGCGGGTGGTCGGACGCCTGCAGGAGGGCGCGCCCCACGAGGTGCTGCTGGTGCTCGACGCGGGCGTGGGCCAGAACGCCCTTTCCCAGGTCAAGGAGTTTGATGCGGCCGTCCGCTTATCGGGTCTCATTCTCACTAAACTGGATGGCACCGCGAAGGCGGGCGTAATCTTTGCCATAGCCCGGAGTCTCAAGGACAGCGGCCGGCTGATTCCCGTTTATTACATCGGGGTCGGTGAGGGAGCGGATGACCTTCGTCCGTTCGAGCCGGCGGAATTCGTTGCCGCACTGCTGCCCGATGAGGAGACCGCGAGCCCGTCGGCGGCAGACTGAGCAGGGAAAGATGGCACAGATCGAATTTCACGGCGTCACCAAGCGTTTCGACAACGGACAGGAAGCTCTGGTGAACGTGTCCGCGGAATTCGTGGAAGGCTCCATGGCGTTTCTCACCGGCCACTCGGGCGCCGGCAAGAGTACCTTCCTGAAGCTGCTGCTCTGTCTGGATCAGCCTTCCAGAGGTCAGATACTCGTCAACGGCGTCAACGTCACAAGGATGAGCGGCCGGCGTCTGGCGCATTACCGCCAGCATCTGGGTGCGGTTTTTCAGGATCATCATCTGCTGTCGCACCGCAGCGTCTACGACAACGTTTCGCTGCCGCTCAGGATCAGTGGCATGAAGGAGAAGGACATCGCCCGGCGGGTCAGGGCGGCGCTGTCACGGGTCGGGCTGCTGGAGAAAGAACGCCTGTACCCGCGCTATCTGTCTACCGGGGAGCAGCAACGGATCGGCATTGCCCGGGCGGTGGTAACCCGCCCGAAGATCCTGCTGGCGGATGAGCCCACCGGAAACCTGGACCCGGAACTGTCCAGGGACATCATGAAGCTCTTCGAGCAGTTCAATCAGGTGGGCACCACGGTGATCGTCGCGTCTCACGATCGGGATCTGATCGAATCCATGGGTGTGCGGATCATAGAGTTGGATCAGGGCATGATCGTTCGTGACGGCGTTGACACCCGGGTCGGAGAGGCGGCCGATGGCTGAAGCGCAGGCACAGGCGCCTCGTCGGGCCAGCGACCCCTGGCCGCCCGTTCGCCCGGGCATCGGCGCCTGGTGGCGCGATCACGTCCGGATCGGTCGGGAGACCGTGCATTTCATCAGTGCCCGACTGGGCACCAGCCTTCTGGTCTGGCTGCTCGTCGGCATCGCACTGGCGCTGCCAGCCGGGCTTTACCTGATTCAGCAGAACCTATCCGCCATGACGGCGGCCTGGGATGGCCGCCCGGGCCTGACAGCCTACTTCGAGCTTGGCGCAGATGCCGGCACCATCGAGGCGGTCCAGGCTCGGCTGTCCGGCGACGACCGGGTCGCGGAGGTGATGGTTACGGATCCGGACTCGGCGCTGGACGAGTTCCGCCAGTTCACTGATCTGGCTGACGCCCTGGATCTGCTCGAGGCGAACCCCCTGCCTGCATCGCTGAAGGCAACGCTCGCTGCGGAGGTGACTGTAGAAGTGCTGACCGGCATGACGGAGGAGGTAGCCGCCTACGACGGGGTCGCGGAGGTGGTAGTGGAGAAGACCTGGCTCGAGCGGGTATCGGATATTTCCGCCGTGGTCAGCCGTCTGGGCGTGATCCTGGGGGTGCTATTCGGCGTTGGCGCCATCCTGGTCACGTCCACCTCGGTTCGGCTTGCCATTGAGGCGCGGCTGGAGGAGCTCAAGGTGCTGAAACTCATCGGCGCCACCGAGCGACAGATGCGGCGTCCGTTCCTCTACTTCGGCGCCTTCTACGGTCTGGGTGGCGGTCTGATTGCCGCGATGCTGATCAGCCTCTGTCTGGTCATTGTCGAGGCGCCTTTGAGCAGTTTAATTGGCAGTTACTCTCAGGAACTGGATCTCGTGGGCTTCGACCCGTTGTTTCTCGGCAGCCTGTTGCTGATCGGCGGCGTGCTCGGCGTCCTAGGCGCGCTGATGGCGGCGACTTCCCGCCTGCGCGATCTGGAAATTCTGTAAATTCAATACGTTAAGGTGACAATCGGGAACCAATACCAGCGTTAGCAGTCCTACAATGAGAGTGCTAATATTGTTGTAGGAAGAGGCAAGTGTTACCGGAGGTATCACAATGATGACAGATGTAATGGCCCTGAACGCGCTGGCACCAGGCCGCGACCTGAATGCGTACGTGCAGACCATCAGCGCTTTTCCGGTTCTGACGCCGGAAGAAGAAAAGGTGCTGGCCGAACGTTTTTACTACGAGAACGATCTGGAAGCAGCCCGGGAGCTGGTGCTCTGCCATCTGCGCTTCGTCGTCCATCTGGCCCGGAGCTACCGCGGTTATGGCCTGTCGGAAGGGGATCTGATCCAGGAAGGTAATGTCGGCCTGATGAAGGCCGTGAAGCGGTTCAACCCGGAAGTGGGTGTGCGGCTGGTTTCTTTTGCGGTGCATTGGATCAAGGCGGAAATGCACGAGTTCATCCTGCGCAACTGGCGCATCGTCAAGGTGGCCACCACCAAGGCGCAACGGAAGCTCTTCTTCAATCTCCGCTCATCCAAAAAGCGTCTCGCCTGGCTCAATCGTGAGGAAACAAGAGCAGTGGCGGAAGAGCTCGGCGTTTCCGAGCAGGAGGTCACCCGGATGGAAGGCCGCCTGGCGGCTTCGGATCTCACCTACGAGTCGCCGACGGATGCAGAAGATGACGAGGCAGCCACTGCCCCCGTTCACTATCTGGCCTCAGCCGAAGCGGACCCGGCCGACCTGATCGTCGAAGCGGATATTCAGTCCGACAACAGCGAAAAGCTCAGCGCTGCGCTGTTCGACCTGGACGATCGCAGCCGGGATGTGATCCAGCGCCGCTGGCTGCTCGATGACAAAACCACGCTGCAGGATCTGGCCGATGAGTACGGTGTTTCCGCCGAGCGTATCCGTCAGATAGAGAAAAACGCGATGAAGAAGCTGAAGCTGGCCCTCGTCTCTGGACGAGCCGTCTCTGGACGAGCCGTCTCTGGACGAGCCGTGGCTTGACCAGCCCGTCGCCTGACGGACCGGAAGACATCGCCCCCAATCCCTTCGTTTTCAGCGGCGCCCTGTTCGGCGCCGCTGCCGTTTGCCTGGGTGCTTTTGGCGCCCACGCCCTGGCAGGGGTGTTGAGTGCCCGTCAGGCAGAGGTGTGGGATACGGCCGTTCAATATCATCTGGTTCATGCTCTGGCACTGGTGCTGTGTGGCCTGCTCGTGCGCGAGCAACGTTCACGACCGCTGAAGGTCGCCGGCTGGTGCTTTGGCCTGGGGATGCTGCTCTTTTCCGGCAGCCTCTACTGGCTGGCGCTGGGTGGGCCTCGATTTCTTGGCCCGGTCACCCCGCTCGGTGGAGTGGCCTTCATTGCCGGCTGGCTGGCGCTCGCGATCAGCGCCCGGCCCGGGCGCCAGGTTTGAAGCCGAACCGACCGTGAGTGCTTATCTCCGAAAACGCGGCCGCCTGACGAGAGGCCAGGCACGAGCGCTCGAGCGCTTTGGACCTGAACTGATCGTGCCGCTCGACGACGGCGCGCCACTGGATCTGGCCGCGTTGTTTGGCCGATCAGCCCCGGTTGGCCTGGAAATCGGCTTCGGCTCCGGTCAGGCGCTTCTGGACTGGGCGGAAGCCGCTCCCGATTGGAATCTGCTCGGCATAGAGGTCTACGAACCCGGCATCGGCAGCCTGCTCAAAGGCATTGCTGAACGTCAGCTCGACAACATCCGGGTGATAAGCGAAGACGCGGCTGAAGTCCTGGCCTCGGATATTGCCCCCGGCACTCTGCAGGAGGTCAGGGTGTTCTTTCCTGATCCCTGGCCTAAAAAGCGCCATCACAAGCGCCGATTGATCAATCCACCGTTCGCGGCCCTGTTAGCCGATCGGCTGAGCCCGCAGGGACACGTGCGTCTGGCAACGGACTGGCAGGACTATGCGGAGCAGATGCTGGCGGTGCTGAACGCGGAAAGTGGCCTCGTAAACGAGGCAGACGAAGGCTTTGCGCCCCGTTTCGAAGGACGCAACGTGACGCGCTTCGAAGCCCGTGGGCAACGTCTCGGGCACCCGGTCTGGGATCTCTGCTACCGCCGTGCTGACCGCGCAGCAGACGGCCCCATCACAGATACGCCTGAATGAGGCCATCCAGTAACGGATAGCCTCTTGGCGTGGCGGCAAGCCTGTCGTCCTCGAGCAGATCAGCATAGATCTGCTCGCTCCGGGCGGGCTCCAGCGCGCTTAGCGTGAGGCCGGTAGTTGCTTCGAAGCGATCGAGCGGCACGCCTCCCACAAGTCGTAGAACGTTCAGCATGAATTCGCCCGGCAGTGATGCTTCAGGAATGGGTTCAGACACGGTCGCGGTCGGATCGCTCAGGTACAGACGAGGCTGACTCGCCTTGCGGGTACGCAGGCTGGTGCCGTCACGCAATCGCCGCTTGCCGTGTGCGCCAGCACCAACACCGAGGTAGTCGCCGAAGGTCCAGTACTGGAGATTGTGCCGGCTCCGCCGCTCCGACCGTGAAAAGGCGGACACCTCGTAGCGCTGGTAGCCCGCTGCCGCGAGCATCCGGTAGCCCGCCAGTTCCATGGCTTCCAGCATGATGTCGCCTGGCAGCGGTGGCGGTCGGCGCGCGAACTCCGTTTTCGGTTCCAGCGTCAGTTGATACCAGGAGATATGCTCCGGCTCGAGGGCAATGGCCGCGGCCAGATCGGCCAGGGCGCCATCCCGGGTCTGGTTCGGCAGGCCGTACATCAGGTCCAGATTCAGGTTGTCGAATCCGGCGGAGCGGGCCAGTGCCCAGCTCCTGAGGATGGCCTGGCTGTCATGGATCCGGCCGAGATCCGCCAGGCGTTCGTCGTCGAACGACTGTGCGCCGAAAGACAGACGGTTGATACCCGCGCGGCGGTATCCGGTCAGCTCGCCATGTTCGGTGGTGCCCGGATTGGCCTCCATGGTGACCTCCGCATCCGGAGCGAGAGTGCCGCTTAAGGATTCGAGGATGCGAGTGAATGCTTCTGCTGGAAAAAGGCTCGGCGTGCCGCCACCGAAGAACACGCTCGAAACGGTGTCCACCTCACCTTCCTCGAGCTGCGCCAGCAGATCTTTGACAAGCGCGTCCACGTAGTCCTCGACGGGAAGTTCAGCCTTCAGCGGATGAGAGTTGAAGTCACAATACGGGCACTTGCGGATGCACCAGGGCAGGTGCACGTACAGTGCCGTCATCAGAAGGCCGTTTCCAGCTGCCGGGTGAGCGAGGCCACAGCCAGAGCGCGATGACTGATGCGGTTTTTTACCTCTGCCGCCAGCTCGGCAGCTGTCTTGCCCCGGTCCGGCAGCCAGAAATGAGGGTCGTAGCCGAAGCCGTTGTCCCCGCGGGGTCTTCCGGTGATCTGCCCCTCCCAGCGGCCTGTTGCGATCAGCGGTGTCGGGTCTTGTGGATGGCGCAGCAGAACCACCACCGAGTAGAAATGGGCCGCGGACTTTTCCGAGGGCTCGCCATCGCTGCCCAGCACGCCGAGAGCGGTGAGCGCGGCAACCAGCTTGGTATTATTCGCCGCATCATCGGCTTCCGGTCCCGCGTATCTCGCCGAGTATACGCCCGGCGCGCCATCGAGCGCGTCCACGGAGATACCGGAGTCGTCGGCGATGGCAGGCAGGCCGCTTTGACGGCACGCGTGCCGGGCCTTTTCCAGGGCGTTCTCGATAAACGTGCAGCCGGTTTCCGGCGCCGGCTCGATGCCAAGCGCCCCCTGGGCTACCAGGCTCAGATCGTAAGGTGCCAGCAGGGCCTGCAGCTCCTTGAGCTTGCCTTTATTACCGCTGGCGAGGACAGCCTTCATCGACCATCCCAGAACATCTGCTGCTGAAACTCCAGCGCCCGGACTTCGCCATCCGGCGTGGTGACTTCAATCCGGAAACGCAGGGTTTCCCTGTCCGTATGACGGACTTCGGCCAGATAGTAGATGGCGGGGCCTTCGCGCACCTCGCGGAAATCCAGATCCGCCTCCTGGCTGAGCAGGTTCTTCACAGTGCCGGTGAGTTGCACCGGAACCGGCGTCAGCGATTCGTCGAGAAAGGAAACGTTCATCAGCGCCCTGTCCCGGCCTCGAACTATGTCGTATTTGGCGGCGACGTCCTCGCTGAAGAACGTCGACTGCACCACGACATAGTGTGCCTCGTAGGGGCCGAGCATCTTTTTCTGCTCTGCGTGGGCCTGAGCTGAGGTGATGACCGCCAGGGCGAGGCAGACAGCCGACAGCAGGCCCCGGAGTTGAACAGGTTGGCGGGTATTGTTGATCATGATCCAGGTCGTCCAAGCCGGTAAAAGGCGAAGGTGCCGAAGAAATTCGGGAAGCGATTCATCAGCGGTCGGTTGGCGTGCCCGGCGTCCACAACGAAGCGTTCGATGATGTTGAAGGCTTCCGCCTGACAGAGCCTTTCGAAGTCGAGAAACGTGCACAGGTGGATGTTGGGCGTATCGTACCAGCTGTGCGGCAGGTGCTCGGATACCGGCATGCGACCGCGTGTCGCGAGATAAGCCCGGCAGCGCCAGTGGCCGAAGTTCGGGAAGGTGACGATGCATTCCTGGCCGATCCGAAGCATGTCGTGCAGCATCTGAACCGGCGCTTTAACCGACTGCAGCGTCTCGGTCATCACCACCATGTCGAAGCTGTCATCCGCGAAGTTATCGAGCCCTGCATCCAGATCCTGCTCGATGACATTCACGCCCTTATGGATACAGGTGGTGATGTTGTCGGGATCGATTTCAAGCCCGTAGCCGTTGACAGCTTTGTCAGCTTTTAGCCGGGCCAGCAGCTCGCCCTCACCGCAGCCGAGATCGAGCACCCTCGCACCGGGATTTATCAAGTCTGCGATGATGGCCAGGTCAGCGCGCAAGGTCAGCCTCCTCCGCGAGGCGCTGGAAGTACCCACCCAGCACGTCGAAGTAGCGATCGATGGGCAGCAGAAAAGAGTCGTGCCCGTGTTCGGACTCGATCTCACAGCTGACCACGTTCTTGCGGGCCGTCATCAGAGCATCGGTGATCTCCCGGGAGCGGGCGGGCGAAAAGCGCCAGTCCGTGGAGAAAGAGATCACGCAGAAGTCGCAAGTGGTTCCGGAGAGTGCCGTGACCAGATCGTTGCCGTAGTCGCTGGCCGGGTCGAAGTAATCCAGCGCGTAGGTCATCAGCAGGTAAGTGTTGGCATCGAAGCGGCCGGAGAACGATCGCCCCTGATAGTGCAGGTAGCTCTCCACCTGAAACTCGACGTTGTGGCCCTGGGCGATGTCGCCGGATTTGATTTCCCGGCCGAACTTGCGACCCATGCCGTCATCGGACAGATAGGTGACGTGGCCGACCATGCGGGCAAGCATCAGGCCGAGATCCGGATTGGCACCTTTCGCCCGGTAGTGGCCATCGTGAAACTCCGGGTCCGACAGAATGGCCTGACGAGCGATCTCGTTGAAAGCGATGTTCTGGGCCGAGAGCCTGGCGGCGGAGGCGATCAGGATCGCCGCGCCCAGCCGCTCGGGCGCATCGATGGCCCACTGCATCGCCTGCATGCCGCCCAGGCTGCCGCCGACCACGGCGGCGAACCGCTCGATGCCGAGATGATCGGCCAGCAGAATCTGCGAGCGTACCCAGTCACTCACCGTCACGGTCGGGAAGTCCGGCCCCCAGGGCTTGCCGCTCGCCGGGTTGTCAGTGAGCGGTCCGGTGGAACCATGGCAGCCGCCCAGGTTGTTCAGGCTGACCACGAAGAACCGGTTCGTGTCGATGGGCTTCCCGGGGCCGATGCAGGCATCCCACCAACCGGGCTTGGCGTCATCGGCGCTGTGAAACCCGGCCGCGTGGTGATTGCCGGACAGCGCGTGACATATCAGCACCGCATTAGACGCGGACTCGTTCAGCACTCCGTAGGTCTCATAGAGCAGTTCGAAGCCGGGCAGCGTGATACCACACTTCAGCTGAAAGTCAGCGGAATGCCTGAAAGTGCGCGGCTCGATGATGCCCACCGACCCGTTGCTGCTGGTGCTCGTCTGGCTCATGCCGTGGCTCGGGGCTCGGATATCGCTCAGATATACAGCTGCGGCAGGATACGTTCGATCACGCCGATCAGGAGAAATACCAGGATGGGCGAGAAATCGAGCCCGCCCATCGCTGGAATCAGCTTCCGCGCGGGCGCCAGCAGCGGCTCAGTGATCTGCTGCAGCAGAGCGAGAGCCGGGTGGTAGCTGCCGGGGGCCAGAAAGCTGGCGATGATCATGATCAGAATTGCCCACCAGAAACCGGTGACGATGAAGGACAGCACGCGGATGAAGCTGTTCACGATCACCTGCACTGCAGTGCCAGGGAACTGACCGAGTATGGCGGCGATGGCGTAGAAAAAGACGATCTGGGCCAGCACAGCGGCCAGGAATGAAGCGAAGTCGATGTTCCGGTAGCCCGGCAGGGCGAGCCGCATGGGCTTCAGCACCGGGTCGGTGATCTTCACGATGCCCTGGGAAATGGGGTTGTAGAAATCCACCCGACAGATCTGCAGCAGAAAGCGGGCGATAAACAGCACCGTGACCGTCTGCAGCAGGAAGGTAGTGATATAGAAAAGCACGTCGGTCATGAGTTGCCGAACTCCTCCGCCAGGGTTTTGGACCGGGCGCCGGCAGCGGCCAGCGCGTTGCGAATGGTAGCGCCTGCGCCGGCATCGTCCAGCGCACCGATGGCAGCGGCCGTGGTGCCGCCGGGTGAAGTGACGTTGGCGCGCAACTCGGCCGGATCGCTGGTCCGCTCCCTGGCCATCAGTGCGGCGCCATAGGCGGTTTCCAGCGTCAGCTCGGTCGCGGTTTCCGGATCCAGACCCTGCTCAATACCCGCCTCGATCATGGCTTCCATGAGGTAGAAGAAGTAAGCCGGTCCGCTACCTGAAACGGCCGTTACGGCATCCAGCTTCTCCTCGTCATCCACCCACAACGTGCGTCCAGCTGCCGAGAGCACGTTCTCGGCTCTATCCCTGCCTGCTTCGTCCACCGCATCGCTGGCAAACAGCGCCGTGATGCCGGCGCCGAGCAGCGCCGGGGTATTCGGCATGCAGCGGACGATGGGCTGAGCCGGCCGTGTCCAGTCGCGCATCGCGGCGATAGGCACACCCGCGGCAATGGAGACGAGGAGTTGAGAGGCGCTCAGGGTGAGTCCCCGCAGCACTTCGCCGAGCACCTGGGGTTTCACTGCCAGCACCACCACAGCTGCATCCTCAAGCGCGGCATCGTTGTCGTCCGTGACGCGCACGCCGAGTTCGGCCAGCAGCTCGCGCTGAGCCGGCATCGGATCGCTCACGGCAATGTGTTCTGGAGCAGTGCCGCCATTCAGCAGCCCGCTGATCAGGCTGCGGGCCATATTGCCGCCGCCGATGAAGGCGATGGTGTCGTCGCTCATGAATCTCCTTAAATTTATCGCGCAGTCTATCCGCGCGTCTGCTGAGCGGGTCGCGAGCCGAAGATCGCGGTACCCACCCGGACCTGGGTGGCGCCGGCAGCGATAGCTGCCGGATAGTCGCCGCTCATCCCCATGGAGAGGGTATCCCAGCAGTCGGGCGCGCTGTCCTTCAGCGCCTCGAAAAGTTCGCGCAGGCGATTGTAGCCTTCCCGGGGCTCGGTTGCGGGATCCAGTATGGTCATGAGGCCGCGGACGTCCAGTCGCTCGAGACCGAGGCAGGTCTCGAGCAGGGCGGCGGTTTTCGCCGGTGCGACGCCCGCTTTGTTCGGATCGTTGTCCACGTTCACCTGCAGGCAGATCGACAGACGCTTATCTTCCGGGCACTGGGCGTCCAGGCGGCGGGCGATCTTCGCCCGGCTGATGGTGTGCACCCAGTCGAATGCCGTTGCGATGTCTCTGGTCTTGTTGCTCTGGATCGCGCCGATGTAGTGCCAGACAGGGCGCGTGTCGGTGGCGCCCGCGCGCACCTCCGCGATCTTAAGAACCGCTTCCTGAACGTAGTTTTCCCCGAAATGCTGCGCGCCTGCGGTCAGGGCCGCCAGTACATCGGCGGCCGGTTTGGTTTTCGAGACCGCAATCAGGGTGATGCTGTCCGGATCACGGCCGGCGGCGGTCGCCGCTTCTGTGATGGCGGTCCGGACGGTTAGCAGGTTTTCCTGGATCGTTGGCATGACGGCTGGACCGGTCAGTTGTACAGAGTGCAAAGGTGCTTTGCGAACCGGGTCTCAGTTTCAGCCCTCACCGGCAAAGAGCGTGGTTAATCAGATACTTGGAGTCTACTATAACCTTAGCTTCAGGCGGCTTGAGCCTGCGCTTTCAAGCGTCGGAAGCGAAAGGACAGAGCCTACAAGGACAGAGAATGGATATAACCGAACTCCTCGCGTTCAGCGCCAAACAGGGCGCATCTGACCTCCACCTTTCTGCAGGTCTACCGCCCATGATCCGCGTAGACGGCGACGTACGGCGCATCAACCTGCCGCCGCTCGAGCACTCCGAGGTGCACTCGCTCATCTACGAGATCATGAACGACAAGCAGCGTAAGGACTTCGAGGAATTTCTGGAAGCCGACTTCTCGTTCGAAGTGCCTGGTGTGGCCCGCTTCCGGGTCAACGCGTTCAACCAGAACCGGGGTGCGGGCGCGGTATTCCGAACCATTCCTTCCAAGGTTCTGACCATGGAAGACCTGGACCTGGGTCAGGTCTTCAAGGATATCTCCATGGTGCCTCGCGGCCTGGTGCTGGTGACGGGGCCGACTGGCTCGGGCAAGTCAACGACGCTCGCGGCCATGGTCGACTTCATCAACGACAACCGTTACGACCACATCCTCACCATCGAGGACCCCATTGAATTCGTGCACGAATCGAAGAAGTGTCTGGTGAACCAACGGGAGGTCCACCGGGATACCCACGGCTTCAACGAGGCGCTGCGTTCGGCACTGCGGGAAGATCCGGACATCATCCTGGTGGGTGAGCTGCGGGACCTGGAAACCATCCGCCTGGCACTCACCGCGGCGGAAACCGGTCACCTGGTATTCGGGACGCTGCACACCACCTCGGCGGCCAAGACCATCGACCGGGTCATCGACGTGTTCCCGGCCGAAGAGAAAGACATGGTCCGCTCCATGCTCTCAGAGTCGCTGCAGGCCGTTATCTCACAGACGCTCATGAAGCGCGCCAATGGTGGTCGGGTCGCTGCCCACGAGATCATGATCGGCGTTCCGGCCATTCGAAACCTGATTCGGGAAGACAAGGTCGCGCAGATGTACTCGGCGATCCAGACTGGCAGCGGCAGCGGCATGCAGACACTCGATCAGTGCCTCGAGGACCTGGTGGCTAAGCGGGTCGTTACCCGCGATGTCGCGCGGGAGAAGGCGAAGATCCCGGAGAACTTCTGATCGTGGTGCGCATCGGGCCGAAGGTAAGTTAGAGGGCAACGAAGATGGAATTCGACAAGCTGTTGAGACTCGTGGTCGAGAAGGGCGCATCTGATCTCTTCATCACCGCCGGCAAGCCGCCCATGCTGAAGATCAACGGGAAGTTGTTCGCCGCAGGTAAATCGAGCCTCTCGCCCGAGCAATCCAAGGACACCGTTCTCGGGGTGATGAACAAGGACCAGCAGGATCAGTTCGTCAAAGAGCACGAGTGCAACTTCGCCATCAATACCCGCGGCCTTGGCCGCTTCCGGGTCAGCGCCTTTCAGCAGCGGAACCTGATCGGCATGGTGCTGCGTCGGATCGAGGTGAACATCCCGTTGATTTCTGATCTGGGCCTGCCGCCCATCATCGAAGAACTGGCCATGACCAAGCGCGGCCTGATCATCTTCGTCGGCGCGACAGGCACCGGTAAGTCCACCTCGCTGGCATCCATGATCGGGCACCGGAACGAGCACTCCTCAGGCCATATCATCTCCATCGAGGATCCGATCGAATTCATCCACCAGCACAAGGGTTGTATCATCACCCAGCGCGAAGTGGGCGTTGACACGGACTCCTTCGAGGTGGCGCTGAAGAACACCCTGCGCCAGGCGCCGGACGTGATCATGATCGGTGAGGTTCGGACCCGCGAGACCATGGAGCACGCGATAGCCTTTGCCGAGACCGGTCACCTGTGTCTCTGCACCCTGCACGCCAACAATGCCAACCAGGCGCTGGACCGGATCATCCATTTCTTTCCCAGCGACCGGCACACACAGGTCTGGATGGATCTGTCCCTGAACCTCCGGGCCATGGTTGCCCAGCAGCTCGTTCAGACCGTGGACGGCCAGGGTCGTCGGGCGGCCATCGAAGTGCTGATCAACACGCCGCTGATGAGCGATCACATCCGTAAAGGTGAGGTTCATCTGCTCAAGGAGCTGATGGGTAAGTCCACCGAGCAAGGCATGCAGACCTTCGATCAGGCGCTCTACAGGCTTTACAGCGAGCACGAAATCACCTACGACACGGCGCTTTCACATGCCGATTCGCCGAACGACCTGCGCCTGATGATCAAGCTGGGTGCGGATGCGGCCGCCGATCCCATGGAAGCGACGGACAAGCTCTCCCTGGAAGAGGACGAGGCTGACGCCTTCAGCTATCGTCGCTGATGCACGGACGGCGCAAGCGGCCTGAATCAGCGCTCGGCGTTCAACCAGGTTTCGGCGATGAGCGCTGCCGCCGCGGCATGTGATTGATCGCCTTCATGCTCGCCAACCGCGTGACTGGTCAGACGCTCATCGGCCATCCCCACAGCCACCCCGGTTTCCTTCTCGAGCCGAGCTGCGAACGTGCGTGCACGCTCGGACATCTCGCTTTCCGTATCGTCCATGTTCAGCGGCAGGCCCACCACCAGCCGGATCGGCCGCCACTCATTGACAAGCTCACGAACAGCCGCCCAGTTCGGCCGACCGTCTGTGGCTGCTAGAGTGGTGAGTGCTGAGGCGGTGCGGGTAATGGTCTGGCCCGCGGCAACGCCGATGTGCTTCATGCCGAAGTCGAAGGCGAGCACTGTGCCCTCCACCGTCGGCGGGCCATTGTCTGTCACGCTCAGGCGTGCCCCGCCTGCGAGGAGATGAGAGCGAAGTCGATCCCGAGGCTGTCCGCGGCTTTGGTGATACGGGCATCGAAACCGGTTTCAAAAATGAT
>Ga0316187_10001138_pt1 | contig 22557 bp, 25 predicted proteins | sample CroRivburrow1_MG_FD_204927 | JGI IMG/M metagenome (GOLD analysis project Ga0316187, IMG submission 204927) | Coastal sediment microbial communities from Maine, United States - Cross River worm burrow 1 | ecosystem: Environmental > Aquatic > Marine > Coastal > Sediment | place: USA: Maine...
CATGAAGCGGGAAGACTGGCAGGCGGTGCTGGACGTGAATCTGACCGCCGCGTTTACACTCACCAGGAACTGCATGCGCACCATGATGAAGCAGCGCTGGGGCAGGGTGATCAACATAACATCGGTTGTGGGTGTGACCGGCAATGCCGGCCAGGCCAACTATGCCGCGTCCAAGGCCGGCATGATCGGCATGTCGAAATCTCTTGCTCAGGAGCTTGCCTCGCGCAACATCACTGTCAATTGCATTGCGCCGGGTTTTATTGAAACCGCCATGACAGATGAGCTTAATGACAAGCAGAAGGAGGCAATTCTGGCCTCGGTTCCTGCCGGGCGTTTGGGGCATGCGGACGAAATTGCCGCCGGGGCGGTCTATCTTGCCAGTGAAGAAGCAGCCTATGTCACAGGCCAGACCTTGCACATCAATGGCGGTATGGCCATGTTGTGAACCGCTGCGCACGTCGTCCACAACCTCGCATTGTTTCGGTTTTCGGGCTTGGAGTAGCGGGTAAATGTGTGATAATAGGCGCGGTGTAGATGTGGGAATGCTCAGCCTTACAGACTGAAAATCAGGTTTAAACAAAGGCTTACCCACTGGAGATTTTTCTGAACCGGATTCGGTTCCCGCAAGGTGCGGGGGCAGTCTCGAACGCCGGATCAACTTAACGAGGGTTATATTGAAATGAGTGATGTTGCTGATCGGGTCAAAAAGATTGTCGTTGAGCATCTCGGCGTAGACGCTGACAAAGTGGCAAAAGAGGCCAGCTTTATCGACGATCTCGGCGCAGACAGCCTTGATACCGTTGAGTTGGTAATGGCATTTGAAGAAGAGTTCGGAATTGAGATTCCGGACGATGCAGCTGAAACAATCCAGACTGTTGGTGATGCTGTTGGTTTCATCGAGAAGAATGCAGCCTGATCTGGTCAGGCCATGCCGTGTGCCGGTTGCTGGCACGCGGTATCAGTTACGGGTTTGAGTACGGTGGCAGTGCAAAACACTGCCGCCGTATTTGTTAAATGCCGGTCACAGGCATTGTTTGCCAGAGCAACATGGGTTCAAGCGAACTCATAAAGTTGCTCTAGCACATTGAAATCGATCAGGTTTGTGATTTTGGTCAGTTCAACCAAAAATCATCCTGATCTGGGGCAGAGCAAAAGCGATCGTCCTGATCCAGGGAGTGTTTTCATGCGCAGAGTCGTAGTCACGGGTATTGGTATGGTGTCGCCGGTCGGCGCCAATGTGGACGATAGTTGGAGCAATCTTCTGGCTGGAAAATCGGGTGCGACCCGCGTGACCCGCATGGATGTATCTGACATGGCCTGTCAGGTCGGCTGCGAGGTGAAAACCGGTGACGGCACTGACGGCACCTTCAACTGTGACGACTGGATGGAGCCTAAAGAACAGCGCCGCTACGACACATTCATCAAATACGGATTTTCTGCCGCGAAAATGGCGGTTGCCAATTCTGGCTGGAAGCCCGAGACAGATGAGGATCACTGGCGCACCGGCGTTTTGATCGGCTCCGGCATCGGCGGCCTGCCGTCCATTGAAGCGACAACCCATCTGCTGGGTGAAAAAGGCCCGCGGCGTGTCAGCCCGTTCTTTATTCCCGGCTCTCTCATCAATCTTGTGTCCGGCCTCGTATCCATCGAATTCGGGTTCAAGGGTCCGAACCATTCGGTGGTGACGGCCTGTTCAACAGGAGCCCATGCCATCGGTGATGCCGCGCGAATCGTGGCGCTCGACGATGCCGATGTGATGATTGCAGGTGGCGCCGAGGCAGCCATCTGCCGCATTGGCTATGCGGGTTTTCAGGCATGCAAGGCACTATCAACCCACTTTAACGACACCCCGGAAAAAGCATCGCGGCCCTATGACAAGGACCGGGACGGGTTCGTTATGGGCGAAGGCTCAGGTGTTATGGTGCTGGAAGAATATGAACATGCAAAAGCCCGCGGTGCCACGATCTATGCCGAGGTGGTGGGCTATGGCATGTCAGGTGACGCATTCCACATCACGGCACCGGCAGCGGACGGAGACGGTGCTTTTCGCTGTATGACTGCGGCGCTGAAAAGAGCCGGTATTTCCGCCTCGGATCTCGATTATGTAAATGCCCATGGTACCTCGACACCGATGGGTGACGAGATCGAGTTGAAGGCCGTAGAACGGCTTCTGGGCAATCAGGCGGACAAGCTGTGCATGTCGTCGACAAAGTCCGCAACCGGCCACTTGTTGGGAGCAGCAGGGGCTATCGAAGCAATCTTCAGCATCCTTGCGATGCGCGACAACATCGCACCGCCAACACTCAATCTGGACAATCCATCTGTCGAAACTGCAATTGACCTGGTGCCGCACACGGCCCGAAAAAAGGAAATAAACACAGTTCTGTCCAATTCATTTGGTTTTGGTGGCACCAACGCTTCTTTGATTTTCCGTCGCGTGGACATTTAGCGTCCTGCGCCTGAGCAACTGGGGAGCAGGATCGGGGTGACTTCAGGTTGTTACAACCTGAGGTTATCCGTGTGATCAATTCCAAAGTGTTGGAGCAACCTTGCAGATTTATCTGTGCCAGGATTGCTCGAAAGCAGAAAACAGGGATGCAAACCTGAATGAGTGTGTTGCCCAAGCGCAAGTCCAGATCGTCGAAAAGCCTGATCGGCCGCTTGTTCGGCTGGCTGTTTGCCCTGGTGTTTCTGGCTGGCGCATCCGCAGGAACGGTGTGGTTTTTCGCAAACATCGAAGGCCCGCTGGCCAAGGACAAGGTTGTGAACATTCCAAAGGGAAGTTCGACAATCGACATCGCGAACCGCTTGAACGAGCAGGGTGTCGTAGACAGCTCCATCATCACAATGCTCGGCATCACCGTTGTGCGCTATACATTCGATGTCGATCCCAAGGCAGGAGAGTATGAATTCGCTGCCGGCAGTTCCCTGATTGATGTGCTTCGCAAGATCAAAACGGGCCGGACCTTGTTTTACAAGGTTTCAATGCCCGAAGGGTTCACTTCATGGCAGGTAATGGAGCGGCTGAAGGCCAACGAAGTGCTTGTTGGTGAAATCTCAAACCCGCCGGCAGAAGGTGAGCTGCTTCCCGATACCTATCTGTTCAATCGCGGCGGCACACGCCAGTCGATCATTGATCAGATGACCACAGCGCAGAAAAAGTTCATTGAAAAACTGTGGCCGACACGTGCCGAAGGACTGCCTCTCAAGACGCCGGAAGAAGCCCTCATACTGGCATCAATTGTTGAAAAGGAAACCGGTCAGGCAGACGAGCGGGCTCAGGTTGCCGCAGTTTTCGTGAACCGGTTGAAAAGGAGGATGAGACTGCAGTCGGACCCGACCATCATATACGGTATCACCAGGGGGCAGGGTAAGCTTGACCGGCCCATCAGGCGCAGCGATATACGCAATAAGACCGACTACAACACCTATCAGATTGATGGCTTGCCGCCGACACCCATCGCAAATCCGGGCCGGGCATCCATTGAAGCTGTTCTCAATCCGGTCGAGACGGAGCATTTGTATTTTGTGGCAGACGGTACAGGTGGACACGTGTTTGCAAGGACTTTGGCCGAGCACAATGCCAATGTGAGAAAATGGCGCAGTTGGCTCCGCGATCAACGCGAGCAGCAAGAAGCCGAAGAACAGGCCGCCACCCCGGAAGCCGCTCAACAGCCGGCTGTCGAAGATGAAGCTGCGGCATCGACACAGGAAACGGAAAGTCAGGCCTCTGAGAGTTCTGCAGCGTCCGTCCAGGTCGCGGCACAACCCGGCACAGCGCAGCAGCAGTCAGGGGACTTTCTTGTCGTCGAAGTTTCCGGGCGCAGTGTGCCGATTCCCAAAAACAAGCCGCAACGTCAATAAGACACGAGCCTCGCATCCTCGCATGGCATATCGGGTGGGCTGTCGGTAAAGTGTTTCCGGGGAGTGATTCTTGGCAGCCCGGCGCCAGCGGTTTGATGGTGACGGCGCCGGTGCAAGGGGCGAAATGACATGACTATTTCCAGCATGACCGGTTTCGGCCGCGGCGAGGGCAGTTCAGGCCCGTGGACGTTTCATTGGGAGATGCGGTCGGTCAACGGCAAGTCGCTTGATGTCCGTTTGCGGCTTCCGGCCGGCACTGAAGCCGTCGAGCAGGCCATTCGCGCCAGTGCAGCCAAGCACTTGAAGCGAAGTAATGTGCAGGTGTTTCTTCATCTTGAAAAGGATGAAACCGTCTCCAGCATCAGGGTGAACGCCGACGCGCTTGCCGCAGCCATTGACGCCGTGCGGACAGTGGAAAAGGCAAACGGCGGCCTGCCGGCGTCGACTGATGCCATTCTGGCAATGCGTGGTGTTATCGAGTATGCCAGTGAAGAGCCTGACGAGGACGCACTGGCCGCCCGCGACAAGGCTCTCATCGATGCAGCTGAGCAGGCAATAAAGGCGCTTGCTGCAAACCGTCTGGCAGAAGGAGAACGCCTGGCAGCAGTTGTTTCCGGTCAACTGGACCGGATCCAGGACCTGACGGCGCAGGCAATTGCCAACCCGTCTCGCACACCGGATGCAATCCAGACGCGGCTGGCTGCAAGTGTTGAACGAATTATCGGAACGGCCTCGTCACTGGAGCCTGAACGGTTGCACCAGGAAGCCATGCTGGCGGCCGCGAAAGCCGATATCCAGGAAGAACTGGATCGATTGGCAGCCCATGTAGCTGCGGCGCACGACCTGCTGGCCGCAGATGGACCGGTTGGCCGCAAGTTCGATTTTCTGGCGCAGGAGTTCAATCGCGAAGCCAACACCTTGTGTTCAAAATCCACCGACACGTCATTGACCCACATCGGATTAGAGCTGAAAACCGTGATCGATCAACTTCGCGAACAGGTGCAAAACATTGAGTAGCCCAGGCATATCATCAGCCATCGCCCGGCGTGGCCTGCTGTTCGTGCTGTCGTCACCATCAGGCGCCGGCAAGACCACACTTTCGCGGCAGTTGCTGGCACGCGAGCCTGACATGGTCATGTCTGTGTCCGTGACAACGCGCAAACCGCGACCGGGAGAAACCGATGGCAAGGACTATCATTTCATCTCGCGCGCGCAGTTTGACGAAATGATCAGGGACGGCGAGTTGCTGGAATATGCAGAAGTGTTCGGCAATGGCTACGGCACGCCCATCAAGCCTGTCCACGATTGGCTGGCGGATGGCAAGGACGTGCTGTTTGACATTGATTGGCAGGGTACCCAGCAGATACATGCGCGCATGACTGACGATCTGGTACGGGTCTTCATCCTGCCGCCATCGGCGGAGGAACTGCGTGAACGTCTGGTTCGCCGCGCACAGGACACAGCATCGGTAGTGGCAAAACGCATGGCGGAAGCCTCCAACGAGATCAGCCACTGGGCAGAATATGATTATGTCCTGATCAATGATGATCTGGACCAGTGTGATCGCTCCATTAGTGCAATCCTGGATGCCGAGCGGTTGCGCCGTCACCGTCGCATAGGTCTCGATACTTTCGTGAAGCGACTCAGAAAACACCTGTGACGCATGTTGCCCGGTGGATTTGCGGCCGACTTCAAGTCTTCAGGCAGAGGCCGCTTTCGCCAGTCTGCAGAACCCCGCGACGTCGACTTCTTCAGCCCGCATGGTCGGTTCAAGCCCGGCCTGAGTAATAAGAGCAACCGGATCGCCGCCCAGTGCCTTGAGGCTGGAGCGCAACATCTTGCGCCGTTGTCCAAACGCGGCCGCCGTCACCTTTTCCAGCACCGCTACATCACAATCAGAAAGCGGCTCGGCCCGCGGTGTAATATGCACGATGGATGACGTTACCTTGGGCGGTGGTGTGAATGCTTGCGGGGAAACATCGAACATTTTTACGGCATCGCTGCGCCATTGCGAAATGATCGACAAACGCCCATAGGCACTGTCTCCCACGCCGGCGCAAATTCGATGTGCCACCTCTTTTTGAAACATCAAGGTCAGCGATGACCAGAACGGCGGCCAGGGATGTCTGGTCAACCAGCCGGTCAGCAGCGGGGTTGCGATATTGTAGGGCAGGTTGGCGACGATCTTCACCGGTTGCTGCCCGGCAATTGCCTGCCAGTCGGCAGTTAGGGCATCACCGTGTATCACCGTCAGCTTGCCAGGCCAGGCAGCGGAAATTTCAGCCAATGCCGGCAAGGCGCGCTGATCACGTTCAATTGCCACCACCTTGTCCGCGCCCTCCAACAGCAAGGCTCTGGTCAGGCCACCGGGGCCGGGGCCTACCTCGATCACCGTAAACCCTCCAAGAGGACCGGCTGTTCGGGCAATTCGCCGTGTCAGATTGAGATCAAGCAGGAAATTCTGGCCGAGGCTTTTTCTGGCTGATAGCCCGTAGCGATCAATGACCTCGCCAAGGCGGGGCAGGTTGTCGTCTGCAGTGTCATTCATGAAGCATGCGATGACACGAGATTGCGCGTCATGTGCTGAGCCCGGGTCATGCGCTCGGCCTGCATCATGGCGGCGATGAAGCTGGACGGATTGGCGCTGCCGGCACCTGCCAATTCCAGTGCCGTGCCGTGATCAGGAGATGTTCGGACAAATGGCAGGCCCAGTGTCGTGTTGACACCTTCATGAAAACCGATGGCCTTGACCGGTATCAGTGCCTGATCATGATACATGCACAAGGCGGCATCATAGGTTGCGCGAGCTTGTTCGTGAAACAGTGTGTCGGCCGAGACCGGGCCGAACGCCTCTATGCCGGCCTGCTTGAGTTGCCGGACTGCCGGCGCGATGATGTCCCTGTCTTCCAGGCCGATAGTGCCGTTTTCGCCCGCGTGCGGATTTAGTCCTGCTACCGCGATGCGCGGATGGGCAATGTCAAAGTAACGCTTCAAGTCTCGATCTATAACCTGTGCCTGGGCAACAATGGCGTCATGGGTCACTGCTGATGGGGCCTGTGCAAGCGGAATATGGACGCTGAGCGGGATCGTGCGGAAATCGCCGGCAGACAACATCATGACCGGCTCAGCCGGGTAGCCTGCCTCAACAGCAAGATGCGCCAGATAATCAGTATGGCCCTCGTGTTTGAAGCCTGCCTGGTAAAGTGTTTCCTTGTGAATAGGGCCGGTCACGATTCCCGACACCTCGCCGGCAAGTACCAGCTTCACGGCCATATCAATCCATTCGATAATCTGCCGGGCAGCAAGTGAAGATGGAACACCTGCCTGTGGTTCATGTTTCAGAGGCAGGTCAAGCACCGGCAGTCCGCGTCCAAACACGTCCGGTATTTGCGACGTGCAGGTGACCGGAATTATGTCAAGCGTAGACAGTTTCACCTGTTGAGCGCGATGGCGAAGCGTCTTTGCACAGCCAATCACACCAAACGCCGGCAGGGAATGAGCCGCCGATTGCACATAGCTTGACAGGATTATGTCTGCGCCGACACCAGACGGTTCGCCCATCGTCACGATCAGGGGGCAGGATGAGGTATTGTTGGTCATTGCCGTCCGGTTCAGCTTGTCGGGTTCAACCCTCACGGTCTGAATGCCGGGTCCTTGTAGTCGATGAAGCTGTCTTCGCGGGCTTTCGCCATCGCCTGTTGTATCACAGCCTCGAAGCGCTCGTTTCGAAGCGAAGCCTTGACCTGCTCGCGGCTTGGCCGGGGCGGTTCGATTTTCCGGGTTCCACAGTTTGCAATCAGTCGAATACCTGTTGGCCCGGGTATCGGTCCGATCATTTTGCGGCTGCCTGCCTCACGCAGTGCCTTACGCAACTGGGGTGGCAGTTTACTGAGGTCTGCCTCAAGGCGCTTGCCCATTTTGACGTTGAACACATCCTTGCTGGCCGCCTTTATGGACCTGCACCCTTTGTAACGCTGCATGATCTGGCGCGCTTCAACGCTACGAGCATACAGAAGTTGCTGGCGCATGGCTTCGGTGGTTTTTTCCACCGGCAGATCAACCTGCTGCAACGTCACGACGGTGACGGGTTGCAGCTGGGGGTCCGAAATGATCTCATTGTATTTCGCATCCACAGTGGCTTCGTCGATTTCGACTTTCGTGTCAGTCTGTTGTTGTGACATGACCCAGCGGATATACAGCGTGCCTTCAATCTGGCTTTTCAGCGTGCCTTCATCAACGCCTTTTTCTGCAAGGCGTTTTTCCAGATCAGCGCGCGATACATTCATCCGCTTGACCATGTTGTCAATGCGTGCATCCAGGTCATTCTTCGGAATTTCGAATTTCAACTGGCTGGCTTTGGACTTGGCAACCTTTTCGTTGACCAGTGTTCCGAGCACACGCTTGCGGGTCGGAAAATCGGTGGTGAGCCGGGCACCCAGTGCGTTTTCAAGATTGATGCGCTGGGAAATGTCAAAATTGGTGACAGGAATATCATCCACAGTGACGGCAACACCTTGAGCATTCTTCAGGCTGACCTTTTCTATGCCGTTTGATGGTCGCGCATTTGCCAATGCTGCGTCAGTGGCACCAAGTGTGGAATTGCTGACAAGGGCATTGGCTGGTTGCGCTCCACCGGTATTCTGGCCAGGAGGAGTTGCGGCTGCCGTCGGGCCTGCGGCTGGCTTGTCGTCGCCGAAATAGTCGTACAGATCAACCTGCTGCCCGCACCCTGCCAGCAACAGAACGACAGCCGTGAATGTGCTGGCTGTCCGGATTGATTTTGCAGGGCCGATCGGCCGCAGCGTTTTCATAGTTCCACCTGTTCTTCATTCACCCGACACACTCGTTCCAAAGGACGTGCTGCCAAGTGTCACCAGTTCAACGTCGACAAGGAATGAACGTTCCCTAACCAGATCACGGTCAGTCAGGAACTCTTCCTTATACCGGAACCTGACTTTGGCGCAGTCACAGTTGTATCCAAGGCCAACATATCGATCGATGAATTTGTCATCGTCGATATCATATCGGCCACCGCCAAAGATGCTTATACCCCGTCCGACATTCAGTTCAGCTGATCCCCATATTTGCTGAAGATCGTCCGGACGACCGTAAGCCACCGCCTGATCCACTTTCACGTAATTCAGGGCAGTTTTAAGGCGTGAGAAGGTGGCGCTTATGCCGATATCTTGTTCGCGGATTGACAGGTCTTGCTCATCGAAGCGGGCCTGATAACTCAACTTGTAGTGCTCGTCAGGCTGCAGCCATACAGCTGCAACCAAATCGGAAACCGTCTCTTCGAGGCCTGAACCATCTACAAAACTGTTTTGTCCGGCAATGTGATAGGACTGCCCAAAACTGGCATTGAAGGAACCTCCGTTTTCAAACGCAAGCGTGTACAGGAAGCCTGCGTTTACCCGGGTGCCGCCTTCATAACGGTCATTGCCCGTGAAGCGGTTTTCGAGGAACAGGTTGGATGCGGCATAGTTCAGCGAGATCGCATCCTCGTTGCCCCATTTGGAAGTATCACCTTCGTCCTTGGAGGAGATAATCTGTGCGATAGGCGTGAGCACATGCGTGCCCATACCGTCAACCTTGAGCAGCGGCATGCGGATGTCCACACCCCCTGAAGGCAAGATACGCCCATCTGTCACTTCACCGAAGGCAGGGGCCGGATCAGGAATGACCTCCTCTTGCTCGGGTACGCCGTCTGACAACAGCAAATCACCGCGCAAGCGTCCGAACGGCGTAATGATCACACCCGGGTCCGTGACAATTTCTTTACGCCAGTGAAGCTGGGTCGTAGCCCGCAACTGGCGTGTACCCTGCACCACGTCAATGCTCTGGGGGTTTGTATCGTAAGCAACAAAAGACCTGTCGCGGAAGATGCTGTAGATATCCGTATTCAGGCCCAGTTCACCGCCCAGCACAGGAACATCAAATGTGTAATCGTGCCGGAAGTAGGGTGCTGCTGTCGGGAAGGTGTCCTGACTGTCGGTTTGCAGCAGACCCTTGAAATTGTACGCTCTCACGGTCGCATAATTACGATCGTGAATCCCATCCAGGTAAATGAAATTGGCAATCTCGGTACGTTCATCGAAGTCGTATTCGCGGCCAAACGTATCGTCGGAAACGATGGTGCCGTCCCAACCCCATGTCCAGCGCCTGTTTATGGCAAACTTACCCTGGGTCCGAACCCAGCCGCGCCACTGCTCATTGCCAGGTGACGGCAGATCATCGGGATTAAACTGATAAACGCCCACGCCCTTGACAGAATACTCGCCCTTGGCAAGGCGGTGCCGGAACTCGGCCCCCAGCAGAGGGCCCTGTTCTGTCGTGAACTTCGGCAGAAGCGTCAGGTCGGCATTTGGCGCGATATTCCAGAAATAGGGTTGCTCATAGCCAAAGCCGAACACCGTGGAATGACTGAAGCGCGGTATCAGCAGACCGGATTTGCGTTTCACTGTGGGATCGGGGTGCGACAGATACGGCCAGTAGAACACCGGCACGCCCAGAACTTCCAGGCGTGCATTCTTATGTTCGATCATACCTTCGCGTTCGTCATGAACCGATTCACTGGCCACCAGTTGCCAGGCCGGCGTGCCGTCATCTGTCACGCAACTTCTGCAACGGGTATAGGTCGTGCGCTCATAGATGGTCAGATAGCCGTCACGCCGTTTGGCATAGTTGGCCGTCACGATGGCTTCATTGGTCAGCAGCAGGCGAAGGTGTTCGGCAAAGCCGTCGCGGAACCGGTTCTGCAACTGGAGAATGTCGGCTTCAAGAATGTTGCCGCCCGGCTCGCGCATTCTGATTTCGCCTTCGGCGCGCATGGTATCGGTATTCCGGTTATAGGTAACCTTGCGGCCGATAAGTATGTAATTGCCGTAAGTCAGAACCACATCGCCGGTTGCGATCGCATCTCCGGAACGCTCATCAAAAACGATCTGATCGGCATCCACGTCAACCCGGGTACCTTTTGGCGGTGTCTTGCGGGTGGTTCGGGGCAGCTTTGAAAAGTCCGACTTGCCGCTCGTAACCGACTGTGCCTGCGCCGGGGGTGCCGATGCACCCAGACTGCCGATCGCCAGCACACCGAATGCCGTCACAGCAGCAGCGACACGCACGAACGCCTGCACGCGTACGCTCTCGTGCGCACGCGCGTAGAATCCCTGTTCCGCAGAACCATATCTGGGCCGTTGTGCTATTCCGTTATTCCCCTGTATCCCACTTGCCGTTCACTGCGCCATCCTCTGGCCGTTTCCCCGCATTCGACAGTTCCGATCCTCCCAAAGACCGGACGCTAAACTCACGCAAAACCCGCGCAGGCGAAAGCCCACACACTCAAAATCATTACACCCTTGAGCATTTAACCTGTTTTGCCATGCAATGAGAAGGGCTTGACAGCAGTTTATTAGCAAATTCGGTGCCGCGATTCGGTCGCTGATGGCGGTCTGGTAAACACACGGTGAACACGTTGTCGTGTATGGCACAAACAGCCAGCATGTCAGACCATTGCAAGCACCGGAGCAGGCCGTTACTAATTGGCGTTCAACAAGGCTCTACCGGACTTTCGCACATCTTTCTTACCTTTCACAGGATTCTCCAATGAAAATCAGTTTTTCCACCTTTTCAGTCCCGAAATCGGGGATCGCAGTTGTTTTGGCAGGCGAGGGCGGTAAATTATCCGACGACGGTGGTGAAGTTGACAAGGCCTTGGACGGCGCCATCAGCAACGCCATGAAGGTCGCGGATTTCAAGGCAGAGCGTGAGAAATCCCTCGACATCATCCTGGCAAGCGGATCAGGGCTTGAACGGGTCATTGTCATGGGCGTCGGCAAAACGGATGATTTTGATGAAGTCGCTGCCGAATATGTCGGTGGTGCGGTTGCCGCTGCGGCCGGCGAGGTTCAGGCCACAGCCTTGACGGTGTCTGCCGCACTTCCAGGCAAACCCGATATTGAAGCGGCTGCGGTGTCTTCCAGGCTCGCCTCGGGCATGCGGTTGCGCACCTACAGTTTCACGAAATACAAGTCGAAACCGTCAAAGGTAAAACAGCTTGCCAGTGTGAAAATACTGACCGCGTCTGTTGCTGCGGCAAAATCCAGGTATGCCGACCTTGATGCCGTTGCCACAGGTGTTCACCTGGCAAGAGACCTGGTCAACGAGCCGGCCAACATTCTTCATCCGGAAAGTTTCGCCAGTGAAATCAAGAAATTATCAAAGCTTGGATTGAACATTGAGGTGCTTGATGAAAAACAGATGACCAAGCTGGGTATGGGGGCGTTGCTGGGGGTTGCACTGGGATCCCGCCGCAAACCTCGGTTATGCATCATGCGTTGGGAAGGCGGCAAGAAGGGCGATCAGCCGATCGCTTTCGTTGGCAAAGGCGTGACCTTTGATACCGGCGGCATCTCCATCAAACCATCTGCCGGCATGGAAGACATGAAAGGTGACATGGGCGGCGCTGCATGTGTCACAGGCCTGATGGCCGCCCTTGCCGGACGCAAGGCGAAGGTCAACGCGATCGGGGTCGTGGGGCTGGTCGAAAACATGCCGGACGGCAATGCCCAGCGCCCCGGCGACGTGGTGACATCCATGTCCAAGCAGACCATTGCGGTTCTCAATACCGACGCTGAAGGGCGTCTCGTTCTGGCCGATGCGCTTTGGTATACGCAGGATCGTTTCAAGCCGAAGTTCTTGGTCGATCTGGCGACCTTGACGGGCGCCATTCTGGTTGCGCTTGGCAAGGAACACGCCGGCCTGTTTTCCAATGATGACAAGCTGTCCGAACAACTGGCTGGGGTGGGGCAGGAAACGCGGGAGCGGGTCTGGCGCCTGCCGCTTGCACCGGAATACGACAAATTGATCGATTCAGACATTGCCGACATGAAAAACATCGGCGGCAGGTTGGCCGGTTCCATTACCGCAGGGCAGTTTCTGCAGCGCTTTGTGAATGACGTGCCATGGGCGCATCTGGATGTGGCCGGAACGGCCATGGATGCGGTCAAGTCGCCGATCAACCAGTCCTGGGGATCGGGCTGGGGCGTTCGGTTGCTCGACCGCCTGGTGGCCAGGCACTACGAAAAGTGAGCCCTGAACACGACCTCTGGTATGAGTATCGTCAACCATGACTGAAGTGCTGTTCTATCATCTCGAGCGTGCACGCCTCGAAGACGTGCTGCCGCAACTTGTCCAGAAAACCCTGCAACGCGGATGGAAGGCAGTCGTGCAGACCGTTGACCCCGACCGGCTGAAAACCTTGTCGGAACAGTTCTGGCAATGGCGCGATGATGAGTTCCTTGCGCACGGCAGTGAGGCAGATGGCAATGCGCAACTGCAACCGGTCTGGTTGACCACGAGCGATGAAAATCCCAATGGCTCCAATATCAGGTTTTTGGTGGACGGCGCGCAATTCGATAATCCTGCAGGGCTCGATCGCCTGATCATACTGTTTGACGGCAACGACGACAGCGCACTGGCGGCAGCACGCGAAAGATGGAAGAGCGTCAGTTCGCAAGGACTGACGGCGACATACTGGCAGCAGGACGAACGTGGCCGATGGATCAAGAAGGCGGAATCCGGTTCTGGTGATACACAACCCGAAAGTGACCCGGACAGATGAATGAGGAATTTGCCTCCAGGCGCAGGCGCGCCCGGGAAACAACCGGCTCAATTCATGCCGAAGCCGAGGCTCGGGGCGAACCGCTGGCCTGGTTTGATGAGGTTTATCGCCGGGCCGACGGCGATACTGCAATGGTGCCCTGGGCTGATGAGGAAACCCATCCCGGTCTCGCGGAATGGATCGCCCGTTCCGGCACGATCCACGAAGGCCGCGCACTCGATATTGGCTGCGGGCTTGGTGACAATGCCGAAGCATTGTCGGCCACAGGGTATGACGTGACGGCGTTTGACGTGTCACCGGTCGCAATCGAATGGGCCAGAAAAAGGTTCCCTCATTCCACTGTTGAGTATGTGGTTGCCAGTCTTCTTGATCCGCCGCCGGAATGGTTGGGCAAATTTGACCTGGTACACGAGACCTACACGCTGCAGGCGCTGAAAGAAGTGCAGCGCGAAGCCGCTTATCCTGCGATTGCAAGTCTGATTGCCCCGGGTGGTTCGCTTCTGGTTATCGGTCGGGTACGGGAGGAGGGCACTGACGTGGCTGGTCCACCCTGGCCGCTCACCAAATCTGAGTTCATGCAGTTTGAAAATCTGGGGCTGACACCTCGCGCCTATCAGAGCTTCACTCTGGTGGATGGTGAGCACAGTGTTGCCCACGCCAGGGTTATGTTTGAACGCTCCGGTTGAACTGAAAACGTTTTAAAACAAGAGGTTGTGAATGAGCGATAAACTACGTTACCGGGTTCTGACCGGGAAGGATGATTGCAGCTTTTGCGAACGGATTTCCGCCGCTCTGGAAGATGGTTACGAGCTCTATGGCTCGCCGTCAATAACCCATAATGGTGAGCATTGCGTGGTTGCGCAGGCGCTTGTTCTTGAAGACCATGCAGGAGGCAAAACATGAAACTCTATGAACTTTGCGGTGACGACAAGCGGCGGTTTTCGCCCTATTGCTGGCGTACGCGAATGGCGCTTGCCATCAAGCAGATTGAGGTTGAGGCCGCTTCTGTCGGCTTTACCGAAATACCCGGGATTTGCGGCGGCACCGGCAAGACGGTCCCGATACTGGAAACGGATGGCGGTGTAATTGTCGACAGTTTCGAGATCGCCCGGCATCTCGACAGGGTTCACCCCGCAAATCCCTTGTTCCGGGGCGAGGCGGCTGAAGCCCATTGCCGGCTGATCCAGGGCTGGGCTGACACTGCGGTTGTTGCCGGACTGGCATCGATGATCGTTGTGGATGTCTGGGCAGTGCTGCGGCCGCAGGACAAGGATTATTTTCGCACGACCCGCGAGACACGCTTTGGCAAGACGCTGGAGGAGTTCCAGGCCGGACGCGAAGACCGGGTGGCCGGTTTCAACTCCATGACGCTGGCGCCTGCGCGCCGCACACTGGCGTCGGCGCAATGGCTTGGCGGGGAGCAAGCTGATTATGCAGACTGCATCCTGTTCGGCACCTTGATGTGGCCGCATGTCGTGTCCGACTTCCCGGTTCTGGAAGACGGTCCGCTGATGGACTGGTTCCGGCGCTGTCTTGAATTGATGACCGACGAGGTTGAGGTAAAAGCGCTGTTGGCCGCCTAAATTTGCACGACTGAATTCTGATCTGGTTCGATAATTTGTTCGATCAGGATGCGGGCATTCGGGATGTTTTGCTCGACGACAGGCAGGTCATTCACGCAAAGAAACTTTATGTCCGGCGTTGCTGCCTTGAGCAAATGATCGGTCACTTCCCGGGTTGACCATTTGTCAAAGGCGCCAGACCCAAGATGAATGTGATCCCGCTTGTCCAGGATTCTGTATTTTCCTGTCTTGATGCAGGCGTGATTGTAGAGGCCCTGCGGCAGAAACTGCTCCGTGACGCGAAACCGGTGTGCGATATTGTGAATGAATTCAGCCTGATGATCTTCAAACAATTGCGCCATGTCCGACCTGGTCATGGGATGTATCGCATGAGCTCCATGAAACAGGTTGCCTGCGTCGAAGCCCATCAGTTCGGCTGACTTGATTTGGTTGTAGTGGTTCATCAGTGCAGCATCCTGACGCTGCTCGGGTGAGGTTGCCAGACCGGAATAGTCAACCCATTTGCCGCGCAGCACCGGCGCTCCATCCTGGAAAAAATCAGTTTGGCCGACAGGGGATGAAACAAACACATCGTCATTGAAATAGACAAAATGTTCAGCCAGTTCCCGAATGCGCCAGATCAGGCTTTCAATCGCCAGAGAGTTGAAGGTCGGCAGAAATTCGGTAAATCCGGCAAATATCTCGGCATGATCCACAACCTGTATCTTGTCGCGAAAGCTTTGCGAAAATGGCGAAAGATCAGGAGTTTGATTGTCTGTGACGAGCCAGATTCTACGCATCCAGGGTGCGTTCACGTGAATCGAGTGCAAACAGTAATACAGCTCGTTATTATCCACCCAGCGGTGCGGGTTGATCGCGTTTTCATGAAGCGCTGATCTAGACTGCTCCATGAAGCTTTGACGCTTCTTCGCATGGGTTACATCGGCGCCGTCCACCCAGGTCACCACGGCATCTACGTCAATCATTCCTGCGTCCAGTCATCAATGTGACGGTTTTATAACCGGATTATCAGTATCAATCCAACTCACGCCTGGATTTACCGGTTAGCGTAGCGCTAACACGGAAATGCCTTCAGCAGCGCCGTGCGGATTACTTTGGAGGCGGGCAGCCTGTTGTCGTCCGGATTGCGGGCCACATGGCGGGTCACCAGTTTCGAAAAATCGGAGGTCGACAGGTTTCGCGGCACGCAAAGCCGCTTTGCCAAGTCAGGCTCCTGCAGCAACACGTCAGCAATGGCGGTGATGTATCCGGCGCAGATGCCGTCATCGTAAGCCGCCCCATGTGGCGAATTGCAGAATTTTGACAGCACTTCGGCGTTGAACAGATGGCTGCCACTGGCGATTGCCGGTGTCGCGATCTGACAGCAAACCAAACTTATCAGCAAGGTCAAGGATCTAATCATAGAGCAGCTTGCCTGTGCGATGCGCAAGGGCTTCCGTGCCCTGTACCTTGCCGATGGTTTCTCCGGGCCAGGCGAGACGCTGATTGGAACGGGCAAAAAACACGCCGTCGGCCGCCGCGGCAATGCGATCTGCCACCATATTGCCGTCCGACAGCGGGTCGATGATTTCAACCAGCACATCGCCCTTCTTCACAACTTGTCCGATGTCGGCAGTATAGACCACGATGCCGGCTGCTTTTGCCGTCAAGGTGTCTGTGGCAGAGAACGGCGCCGCGACACCGGTGAATTCCGGCAGCAGCCCGGCGTCTTCCGCGATGGCTCCTCGATGGCACATGAAGCGATACAAGGCGTCTGCATCAAAATCCGAAAACTCGTGGCTGGCGTCGTATTCGCCGCGCAGTTCAATCACGACGGTCAGCGGCAGTTCCACAGCATCTGCACCATATATCTCGCGTGCGCGAACATAGGGCCAGGCGATGGTTTCCTCAAACGGCCCACCGCCTGAAGCGCGGGCGAACATGACGACCCTGGCATCCAGCAACCCCGCAAGGTCGGCGGCCTGGGGCCAGTGGTCTTGATCCAGATACAGGTGCATCTGCGCCTCGGAATCAGTATGCAGATCCAGCACGATATCGGCGTCACAGGCCAGCCGCATCAGTTCCAGTCGCAAAGCTTGCGCTTCATTGGCCGGCGTTGCCGCTGCCAGCGCCCGGGCCACTTCCGCCTTGACCAGGGATGTGTCTGCTTCGGGGCCGTTTGCCATTTTGCCGTCGATGGCATTGAGCACGTCGTCGGAAACGTCATGAAATCCGCGGTTGTAGTTTTCGCCGGTGGGAAGATGATGGCGCCCGTTGTGGGTGCGCAGGCTGACATTGTTCAGGCCGATGGGGTTTGCCACCGGAACCAGAAAAATCTCACCAGAGACTTTTCCGGCCTCGTCGGCTGCAATCAGCCTGGGCAGGAGTTTTGCCGCTGCAAGGCTGGCCGGCAGTTCATCGGCATGCAAGGATGCCTGGATATAGATTTTTGGCGAGGCACCCGGCTCACCAAATCGCCAGACTTTCAGGCTGTGTTGGGTGCCCACCGCATGGCGTGGCAGATTAATTGTGCTACAGGTGACCATCGATATACTGCACTCCCAGGTCTTTTGAAAAATGGATACATTCAGCCAATGTCTAGCAGGTCTGAAAGCAAGTTACACCATGTGTTGATCGTTGGCGCAGGTGCGGGACTGTCCGCCAGCATTGCCCGCAGGTTCCATGCCGAAGGCGTTGCCATTTCGCTGGCCGCCCGCAATACCGACAAGCTCGACGAACTTGTCAGTGAAACCGGCGCAGAGGTCTATACCTGCGATGCATCGAAACCGGATCAGGTCGATGTGCTGTTTGCAAATCTGGACAAGTCAAAATCGAAGGCCCCGGACGCAGTTGTCTATAACCCGTCCTTCAGGGTGCGCGGCTCCATTACCGAACTGGACCCGGATGATGTTCATCGCGCGTTGATGGTGACCGGCTATGGCGGTTTCCTGGTGGCGCGTCAGGCCGCCAAACGCATGTCCAATGCAGGCAGGGGCGTGATTATTTTTACCGGTGCCTCGGCTTCCATGAAGGGCTATGCCATGTCTGCGCCGTTTGCCATGGGAAAGTTTGCCCTGCGCGGCCTGGCACAGTCCATGGCGCGGGAGTTGCAGCCTAAAGGCGTGCACGTGACCCATGTCAACATCGATGGCGGTATTCGAAGCGAGGCCCGTCCGGAACGCCATGATGCGCCGGGCAAACCCGACAGCATGCTGGATCCTGATGCCATTGCAGACACCTATTGGCATCTGGCCAACCAGCATCGCTCAGCCTGGACACAGGAGACCGAACTGAGACCGTGGCTGGAGAATTTCTAGAGCAACATGGATTCAACTGAACCCATGAAACTGATCTAGTCGAAATAGTCGTCGGGAAGCGATTCCTGTACCGGCAGTGGCAAGATCCAGTTGGCGCGGTTTTCAGCCGTATCTGTCTGCAGGATAAATTCTATTCCCAGACGGAAACTGTCACGCCAAGCCACTCGGGCCGGTCGGCGGTACTTGTCACCATCTACAACCAGCATCAGATCATCTCCGACATCATCTGCAAACTCCACCTCGACCAGCGCGCCGGTTCTCGACTGGTTCACCACCAGGCAGGGTTCTGTGAAGTTGCCGCACGGGCTGATCAGTGTTCCAAACTGTTTGCAGTCCTGGCGCTCGGCGCGTTGCTGCTTTTTTGCTTTGGTTGCCTCATCCGGTCCAAACATTGTCATTGTTCTGTCTCTCCCCTGTGTATTTCAGTCTTTGTCATGATCTGGTGGAAATACCCAGCCATTGTCTGTGGTTTCAGCGGCCTCTCTGGTTAAAAAGCTCACCGCAACCGAACCTTTGTTGCGCCGGATAATGTGAGCCGGGCGCTTGCTGTTTTCTCCGTCAATCATGAGTACCAGGTCTTCGGGCAGCTGCTCCGGCTGCTCAACAATCAGCAATGCGCCGGTTGCCGACAGATTGTCGATAACGCAGGCTTCGCGTTGTGTACCGTCAACAGTGACCGCGATTCCGCTCTTCAGCACATGTGTCCGTGCTGTGCCGCGCCTTTCCTCGACTTCACCCAGTATATCCAATTCGACTCTCCTCGACCTCGCCGCAATCGTTCCATGCGAGGGTGGAGAACTATCATGCGCACGCTACTGTTGATTTAAGGGGGTCGCTAAAATTGATGATAATCCCGCAAACTGCATCCCACAAATCTGAGAAAACGGGCTGCAAAGGATCTAAAACCGCAACAGCCGCAGCCACCGCATGACGTCGAGCAGACTGACCATAGCGGCCGCCACATAGGTCAGTGCGGCAGCGCGCAAAACCTTTTTTGCCCCGGGCAGGTCATCTTTCTTCAGATACTCCCCGTGCTTCAGAATTGGCAGTGCGCGGGAGAAACTGGCATCAATTTCAACCGGCAGTGTAATCAGATGCACCACCACACCGGTCGCCATGATGGCCAGGCCGGCACCAATCTCAATCAGCAGGATGGAAGGCTTGCGCGTTATTGCCATGACGATGGGCGCACCAATCAGCAATATCGAGCCGATTCCCTGTATTTTCTGAGCTGCTGTTGCCATTCTTGTCCGTAATGCCAGAGGTTTGTAACCTTCCGCATCCTGCATGGCATGGCCGACTTCGTGTGCTGCGATCGCCACGGCGGTTATCGATCTGCCGTCATGATGTGACGGGCTCAGCCGCACGGCCTTTGCTTGCGGGTCGTAATGGTCGCCGCCATCGCCAGCCAGTACTTCCACCGGCACCTGATCGAGACCTGCTTCGTCGAGCAGGTGTCGGGCAAGCTCACCGCCGGTACCTGGAAAGTCCGGACGGTCATCTGCATGTTCGGCAATAACATAACGCACCCACATTTGCGGGCCGAACATCAGGGCCAGAAAAATCACGGCTAGAAGGGCATAAATCATGATTACTCATTGATATCCTGACCGGAATCATTCCGCCATGCGGCACAATTGGCACGATCAGTTGATTAAAACTTGCGGAAAGCCATTGACGCTAGTGCCATAAATGGCGAACAACTGTTCATGTTCAAGGGGTAGTGGATGCTTCAAAAGCTCGGGTTGTTCATAGCACTGTGTGTCGGCTGGATTTTATGGTCCGGCTATTTCAAGCCGTTGCTGCTCGGGCTCGGCCTGGCATCTGCGCTTGTCTGCACCTATCTGGCTCTGCGCATGCGCAAGGCGGATGGCGAAGGGTCCCAGTTCAAAATCCTCCAGCATGTGCATCAGCTTGCCACCTACTGGCCATGGCTGCTGCTGGAAATTGCCAAGTCAAATATCGAAGTGTCGAAAATCATCCTGTCCGGCAAGATGAGTATTGACCCGGTCATGATCCGGCTCAAGGCAGGCCAGTCGACAGAGATGGGGCAGGTGATTTACGGCAACTCGATTACCCTGACGCCCGGCACCATAACCGTTGATATCGACGATGGTGAACTGCTGGTGCACGCGCTGACGCAATCCGGCGCTGACGGTCTGCATGAAGGCGAGATGGACCGTCGCATTACGGCGTTGGAGCGATAGCAGACATGGAGTGGGTCTATTTCGGCACCAGCATAGCGATTCTCGTGACAATGGTCCTGGCCGTTGCGCGCGGTCTGATCGGCCCGACCATTTTCGACCGGGTACTGGCGGTCAACATGTTTGGCACCAAGACGGTTCTGTTCCTCGCAGTGATCGCCTTCCTGTCCGGGCGTCCGGATTTTCTTGATCTTGCGCTGGCTTACGCCCTGATCAATTTCATCGGTGTGTTTGCCGTTCTCCTGTTCTTCCAGTCGCGCGGCGTTCGCCGTGAGGCAGAGGCTGAAAGGGAGGCAGACAAGTAATGAATTTGCTGATTGATATCGCATCTGCCGTTCTGCTGCTCACCGGCGGGTTCTTCGTTTTTGTTGGTGGATTTGGCGTCATGCGGATGCCGGAATTCTTTACCCGCATGCATGCGGCGTCACTGACCGATACAGGTGGTGCTGCGCTGATCCTCCTGGGCCTCATGCTGCAGGGTGGTTTCACTCTGGTGCCCCTCAAGCTGGCTGCGATCTTTCTGTTCCTGTTTCTGACCTCTCCGACGGCATCCTATGCGCTTGCCAACGCGGCCCTGCTGTCGGGCGTCAGGACGGCGTGCCGCAATGAAACCGGCTCGCCATTGCCGGAAAATCAACCCCATACTGCAACCTCAAAACCGGCAGCCGTATCAAGTGCGAAGGCTTCTGCGGGCAAGACTGCGGCGGCGAAAGTTTCCAGGAAAGCTGCACCTGCAAAACCGGCTAAAACGGTGGCCAAAAAGCCGGTCAAGACAGCTGCCAGAAAACCAGCAAAGAAAACGGCAAGGAAGAAGTCATGATGACCATTGTCTTCTCGCTGTTTCTGCTGACCATGCTGGTCATCGTGGCTGTTGGCATATTGCGGACCGACAATCTGTTCACCGCCGTCATGCTGTCCGGCATCTTCTCGCTGATCATGGCTGCCAACTTTTTTATTCTGGATGCAGCAGACGTGGCGCTGACCGAAGCGGTGATCGGCGCAGGCATTTCCACGGTGCTGTTTCTCGGCGCCCTTGCCCTGACCGCGGAATATGACCGCTCACCACCGGTCGGCACATGGGTTCCCTTGCTGACATCTTCCGTGCTGGGCGGCGTCATCATATTCGCGACCTTTCAGGCCCCGAGACTGGGCGATCCCAATGCGATCGTGCACAAGCATGTGGCACCCTGGTACCTGGAAAAGACACCGGAGCTGATTGATGTACCCAATGTCGTCACGGCGGTGCTGGCCTCGTTCCGTGGCTATGACACGCTCGGTGAAGTGTTTGTGGTGTTCATAGCCTGTATTGGCGTGATGTCATTGCTCGGCCGGGTGCGGCCGCGCCGGGAGTCGATCGAAGAAGGTGAATTCGACAAGCGCACCGACAATCTGCGCCATCATCTGATCCCACGGGTCGTCGGCAAGATGCTGGTGCCGTTTATCGTCCTGTTCGGCCTGTATGTTCAGTTTCATGGCGACTTTGGGCCAGGCGGCGGTTTCCAGGCAGGCGCGCTCATAGCCGCGGGCATTATTCTCTATTCGCTGGTTGAAGGCGGTCGGCGTGGCCGCGAGCTGGTGCCGGAATGGTTTTCGAGCATGTTGGTGGCCCTGGGCGCTTTTACCTATACCTGTGTTGGTGTGGTCAGCATGGCAATGGGCGGCCGCTTCCTGGATTACTCGGTTTTGTCGCACGATCCCATCCACGGCCAACACATGGGCATCCTGATTATTGAGGCAGGCGTCGGCATGACGGTCGCCGGGGTCATGATCACCATCTTTCATGCCTTCTCGAGACGGGGGATCAGGTAATGGCAGTGCTGGGGCTGTACAATTATTTCATTTTCGCCGTCCTGCTGATGATCGGCCTGTACTGCATTCTTGCCCGAACTAACATCATCAAGTCATTGATAGGTTTAACGATTTTCCAGTCAGCGGTGTTCTTGTTGTATATATCGATGGACAAGATAGACGGCGGAACCGCGCCCATC
>Ga0316187_10001139_pt1 | contig 22545 bp, 17 predicted proteins | sample CroRivburrow1_MG_FD_204927 | JGI IMG/M metagenome (GOLD analysis project Ga0316187, IMG submission 204927) | Coastal sediment microbial communities from Maine, United States - Cross River worm burrow 1 | ecosystem: Environmental > Aquatic > Marine > Coastal > Sediment | place: USA: Maine...
TGAGAAGGTTCAGCTGCTATCGAAAGAGATTATTGATGATCCTGGTTTTGCCGACTACTACACCCTGCTTGGTCGGCTCTATTACACAGATGGAAACTATGCCGATGCCATCACCAATCTGGAGTATGCTCTACAGCTTGATCACACCCAGAGTGCTATCTTGTCGCCGCTGATTCGTGCAGCAAAACAGCGGCTGGAGAACCCGGGGTTGATAGAGGTCCCGATCTCATCCCATGGCCGGGCGCTGAATGTGGATGTGAGGCTGAATGATGCCCGCCAAATTTTCCACTTTATTCTGGATACGGGTGCCTCATTTACCGCAATCTCCATGGATGTGGCCAAGAAGCTGGGTATCGTCATTCCAGCTGATCGGCCTACAATTCAGATCAGCACAGCCAATGGCATGATTCAGGCACCCACGGTCATATTGAATGCAATCACGCTGCAGGGTGCTTTGGTCGAGCAGGTGCCTGCTGTGGTATTGAATGAATTGGATGGCTTTGATGGCCTGTTAGGACTGAGCTTTTTAAATCAGTTTAATATTGATATAAACCAAGATGAGGGTAAGCTGCTCTTGTTTAAGAAACTAACCGATCGGTAACTCTGTTAATCACCTATGTCTACTACATTCTCTGTTCCTGCAAACCACCCCCAACGCTATCTGTTGAACAATGAGGTTCATGCTCGGCCCTGCACTTCACTTTATGCCCCGGAGCGTACCAGCCATCTGGCGCTTTTGATGACATCTGAGCAGCAAGCACAAGAACGTGAAGCCATTGCAATCTTATGTGAGCGTTATATCAAGTCTCCCCCAGCGTCGGGGACTACTCATTTTTCTGTCGACCTTGGTCCGTTTCGGATGCGTTGGGAGCAGCATGGAGAGTTCAGTACTTACACCTTCTATGTACATGGCCCCTATGATGATCCCTTTACAGAGCCAGCGCTTGAGGCGGTGCCGGCGGAGTGGGTGCAATCACTGCCAGGACAGCTGATTGTGGGCTGCCATGCAACCATTGTTCAGAGTGATGAAGAGGGCGCAGATCTGGATGTTATCTCTCCCCTGTTTAGTGACAATACCCTGATTGGTTCAGAGGTATCGGGTGGGGCGGCTCAGGTTTTTACTGATTTTCGCATCCATGCCGATGGTTTTGGCCGTTTTCTTATCTATGATCGTCGATTGCGATCCCGCCAGTTGGGGCGTCTTCTGCAGCGGATGTTTGAGATTGAGGTCTATCGCATGATGGCGCTGTTGACTTTCCCGATTGCCAGAAGATTGATACCGGTGTTAAGTGAAGCGGATCAACGCCTGTTGAGCATTACCACGGGCATGTCTCAGGCGGATCGTGATGAGGCCCAACTACTGGATGATTTGACAGGGCTTGCGGCTGAGGTTGAGCACAGTCAATCATCCACCCAATTTAGGCTCAGTGCGTCACAGGCCTACTTTCGCCTGGTTGAATTGCGTATCAATGAGCTTAGAGAGGAGCGTATTCGGGGCATTCAAACCCTTGCTGAATTTATGGATCGGCGACTTGGGCCTGCCATGAATACCTGTGCCTCTATTGAGCGGCGCCAGATAGCGCTCTCCAAGCGCATTGCGCGTGCCAGCCAGTTGTTGAGAACCCGGGTGGAGATAACGCTGGAGCGTCAAAACCAATCGCTGCTGGAATCGATGGACCGCCGTGCCAAGCTTCAGCTGCGGCTGCAAGAGACGGTTGAGGGGCTCTCTGTTGCGGCCATCACATACTACGCTGTGAGCCTGATTGGCTATGTTGCCAAGGCGGGTAAAGCAGCAGGTCTGGCCATCAAACCAGATTTGGTGATTGGTATATCGATACCTGTTGTTGCGCTGCTTGTAACGGTGGGTGTGCGTTTTATCCGGCGCATGGTGGAGAAGGCGCAAAAGCAAAGCCCTGAATCCTAAGTTATCACCGAACGCTTGAGAGAATGTAAAACCTGCCGACTATACTTCCATGTGCGTACAAATAAGAGAGCTAGCCTGTGACTGATGAAGCTTCAAAAATAGAAATTTTGGTGGTGGATGACTCCAAGGTGATCCGTTGGGCTGCGACCAAGATTCTGAGAAATGACTACACAGTACATGAAGCCTGCAACGGTCTGGAAGCCTGGGAGATTTTGCAGGAGAACGAAAATATTGCAGCGGTATTTAGCGACCTTCAGATGGAGGGGTCGGATGGGTACGAGCTGCTGGGTTATATCCGTGGTTCAGATAATCCACGCCTGTTGAATCTGCCTGTCATTATTATCACAGGCAAGGATGATGATGATGACACCAAGGCAGAGGTGCTGAATCTGGGAGCTACCGATTTTATCGTCAAGCCCTTCGATACGGTAACGCTAAAAAACCGGGCCTCTGCCTATATTGGCTATAGCCAAAAACTGGCGGATGTGGAAGAGAAGCTGGAGCAGGATAAGCTGACTGGCCTGGCCAATAAACAGTCCTTTTTTACGCACGGTGAAAAGGATCTCTCACTGGCGATAAGGCATGAGACAGAGTTGGCGGTGGTGCTGCTTGAGATTGATCGCTTTATGGAACTCATCAATACCGTTGGCAAACAGAATGCTGCCCGTGCACTGCTCAAGATCAGTCAGACGATAACTGGCAGCCTGCGTAAAGAGGATCATTGCGCCCGTGTTGGTACAGCCAGATTTGCGCTTACCCTTCCCTTGACCAATCGGGTGGGGAGCCTGCGTTCCATTGAGCGTGTCTGTGAAAAGATCAGTGTGCTGGGATTGAAAGTGGAAGGCAAGGCGCTGGATATTCGTCTTAGTGCCGGGTTGGCTGGGGTTGATCTAGAGAAGCCCTGTTCCAGCTTTTCCCAGCTGGTTGCAGAGGCCGAAGGTGCCTTGAACAAAGCTATCGCCAGTGGTGGCAGCAGCATGGTTAGCACGGTAGACAATGTTGTGCACCTTCTGGCGGGTGCTGCTGGTGAGGCAGCGCCTGTGAGTGAAGAGGCGCCAGCAGGGCAGATGCAAAGAGCAGCGGATGAAAATCCACTGGGTATGGAGATTGTCCAGGCCATTGCCCAGATCGAAGCAGGTGTGGGGGATGCCATCGGCTCAAAGCAGTTGAATAACCTGGTTCGTGCCGTCCTGCCACTGATTAGCCATGCTGATAAGGAGCTGGATTTGGGTATGGGATCAGCCCTTGAGGCGGCCAAAGAAAAGCTCGGTTAATGCCCGACATGCGTATGAAGGTTAGCGCATGGTGAGATATGGGTGGGACAGCAAGGTTGCTGTAGCCTCCCTGCTGCTGTTTATCACGATTCTCTCCTGCGTCAAATATTCAGACTATGACTATTGGTGGCATGCCAAGCGTGGAGAACAGATATATACCACTGGCGATATCTGGCAGGTGGATATGTTCTCATACAGCTTTGCCGGAAAACCGCAGTTTTCAGGAGAGTGGCTAGCAGATCTGGTCATTTTCTTCTCCCAGGCGGCTGGCGGGCTGGCGGGCTCATACGCCCTGCTTATCGGGGTGATCGGGCTGACCTTCTTCTTTCTCTGCCGGGCCATGCGGGAGCGCCATGGTGGAACCGATGTCTGGTTGCCAGCAGCGATCAGCGTGCTACTGCTGCTCTATCTTGCCATGCAGTTCCGGTTTTTTATCCGGCCCTATATTTTCTCCTATCTGTTTACGGCGATTTTTGTCTCTGCCTTCCTCTGTTATGAGCAGAACAGGCGGATAAAACCACTCTATGCGTTACCGGCTATTCAGCTGCTGTGGTCGAATATGAGTTCAGCAGCCATATTTGGGCCCATGCTGTTTCTGATGTTCCTGGTAGTAACCTTTTTTGATCGAAGGAAATCAGTCTCTAGCAATCAAGGGCAGCTGTTATTGCTGTTTGCTGCCACGTCTCTGCTCTCTCTCATTAACCCTGAAGGGATCAATCTCTATCTGAGTACCATAACCCACTCCATGGACTCCTTTGTGAAGACGGGTGGTGAGTTTCAACCCCTCAGCTTTGAGATGCTTTGGGGTTATGGCATCCGTTACACCTATGCCTACCAGCTACTGGTGCTGTTGGCTGCCATCTATTTCATCTTCATGGGAGGCTGGCGTCGTCTCTTTCATGTGATGCTATTTCTCTTTTTTCTTGCCCAGTCAGTGCTCTATATCCGAATGATCTCTTTCGCCTCTCTGGTTGCCTGTCTGTTTGCGGTTGTACCGGTCACCTGGTTTCTGCAGAAGTTGCTCAATAGCATGAGCATAAAGTCTGCGCAGTTGAATATTGGACTATCAGCTGTGGTGCTGATGCTGATCCCGGCATTTATCGTTGCCAACCCAACCTACAGCTTCGGTATTGGGATCAATGAGAAAAACCTCCCGGAGGGGGCGCTGAGTTTCATTGAGCGTGAAGGAATAGAGGGCCGGATGTTCAATAGCTACCATCTGGGTGGCTACATCATATGGCGGCTGCCGGATCGAAAAGTATTGATCGATGGTAGGTTGCACCACCTCTATGATGAAGAGATCTACAGGGCATACAAAGGGGCCTTTCATGAGGCCTCGGGTTGGCAGGCGCTGGAGCAGGAATGGGGATTTGACTATGCCATTCTGGATTATGATCTGCTGACCATGGAGTTTCCCCTCCATCTCAACAGCAATAAAGAGTGGGCACTGGTCTACTGGGACAGCCGCTCAGCGGTCTATCTGAAACGTACGGAGCAGAACCGGGATATCATCAGTCGGCATGAGTATCATATCGTCAAACCCAACTTTAATGACTTCACCTACCTGGATTCACTGATGGTTGCCCGGCGTTCTCCAGGCATGTCTGAACAGATTGTCCGTCAATTGGATCGGGAGCTGGCCAGAACCCCAAAAAATCAGGAGGTACGTCTAGCCAGGCTTTTCATGCTCTTCAATCTGGGCAGGCTGACGGATGAGGCGGGGATGAAAGAGATAGAGATCACGCTTGCCCAGGAGCCGGATATCTCTATGGAGCATGCCGCCGCGGCCTACTTCCATCTGCGAAAAGGCCATAATGAGCTGGCCCGACAAGAGGTTGCCAAGGCGCTAGTTCTAAATCCCGAAGATCAACAGGCCAAGGATCTTCAGGCACAGCTGCAATAAGGCAGCTGTACTGTCATGTAAATGCCTTATTCATAAGTGAAGAAGAGCCGGCTCTTTTTGGGTTGCCGCTAGCGGGTGAGGGTGGAAGGAGATGTGCCAACTAATAAGCGAAGCCATGCCACAGTCATTAAATTAGTAATTAGCTTCCTACAAATACCTTAATAATAACGATATAATGCAGTGGGGTGTGATCTGCTGGTTTCAGAAGAAAAATTAAAATAGTCAAAACTCAATGTCCCTCCAGTGAAATAGCATATTTCAGGCAAAAGTGATGTAGAACGGCAGGCTAATAGCAATGGCTAACCGTTATGGAAAGAGTAATATGAGGAGACGGCCTTCAGTAAGTAAGGCAGTAGCTTTGCCGGGCCATTGATGGAGTAGTTCTGTAACATATACCAATAACTAGAATATAAGATTTGCAGTTCCAGAGAGATTTGGCTTTGTGATTTGAATCATGTAATTAAGGATGTGTTAGGGCACTAATGGTGTGAGTAAAAAGAGTCAGACATTTCTCTCAATTATCCAGCACAACATTATTTTATGGTTTGTCCTTCCTGGTATTGTTTTCATAATGTTATTTGGGGCTTGGGCCTCCATGAGCAGGATGGACGACTTCAAGCAGACCAGTGCCGTTTTAACCAAGACAACAAGTCAATTTGTTTTAGATAAAATAGAGGCTTCACATAAGGTTTTACGCGCTTTTTCAACCAAGCTGGATCATGCTGGTGCCGCCAATGTAAAATCAGATCTGGCATCTTTTTATAATCTCTATCCCCATTTCAAACGATTAATCAGGCTTTCGCGTAATAAGCTGGTTCAGGATATTTATCCTGCGGGTATTGAGGGTGTGGATTTCCCTTTGATTATATGGGAGTTCGCCACAGACAGCCTGATGGTCTCACGCCCCATGTCCTCGGATAAGACGGGTGGCATTGTTGTCTATATTGGCCATATCCTCGCTACGGGTGAAATCCTTGTTGGTGAATTAAGCTTGGGTTCTCTCAGTAACCACATTGATAGCACTTTTCCCAATGACTTAATGGTTATTATTGCAGATGAACATGGCAACATGGTGGTCTCTACAGATGAGCAGTTAGCTGGCCAGAGTGATAATCTGCAAAATCTGGGCATTTTTGAAACCAAGCAAATCCCGTTCTTTAAAGGCTTTTTTGAAAATAGCGGTCAGCTCTACTTTGGAGAGACAACCAAATTTCCCAGGCTCAACTGGCTTATGGTTGTCTTTCAGCCATCTACCTCACTGTTCTTTCCTGTTGCTAAAACGACATCTGTTTTGCTTCTTGTGCTTCTTGTTTTCAGCCTGTTCTTCTTCTTAAAATTTCGTCATTCGCTGCAAAAATTTTTGCTGGTTCCGCTGAAGCGGTTTATCGATGAAATACAGGCAGCTGCAAAGGGAACCTACCGTAAAAGACGCTCAACTGATACATCGTTTGAAGAGTTGGATATCGTAGCGGATGAGTTTGAGAATATGACGCTGGAGGTGCAGGCGCGCGAAAAAAGATTCAGGAGTGTATTTGATAATGCATCGGAAGGAATCTATCAGGCTACGCTTGATGGCCAGTTTATAAAGGCCAATCCATCCCTGGTAAGAATGCTTGGTTGTAGCAGTATGCAGAATGTTATTGAGATATATAACAGCATCCCGGATGACCTGTATGTTAACCCAGTAGACTGGAATAGTATGCTGGAAAAATTAACGCATAATGGTCGGGTTGTTGAATTTGAAACGAAGATGAAGCGGGATGATGGTGGGATCTTGGATGTCTCTATATCGGCATATCAGGTTCATGATGAGCTGGATGATGTTGTTTATATCGAGGGAAGTGTTACGGATATCAGGGAACGTAAGAGAGCCCAGTATGAGCTGGTAAGGCATCGTGACAACCTGAAGGAGATGGTAAAGAAAAGGACCAATAAACTAACAACCATTGTGGCTGCGCTTAAACATCGCAATAAAGAGACTGAACTCATTGCACACATGAGAGACCTGCTGCAGGCGTGTAATACGGAGAAAGAGAGCTTTAGTATAGTGGCTTCTGTTTGTAGCCAGATATTTCCCAAACATGCGGGATATATTGCGATAAAAAAAGAGTCGATGGAGATAGCGCAAGCAGTCATTGGTTTTGGTGATTTTCCCTGGGAAGGGATTCAATTCAACCTGGATGATTGCTGGGCTGTCAGGCGGGGTGGGGGACACATTGTTACAGACCCCGAAACTGAACCGTCATGCCCTCAGGTTAAGAGCAGTGCCTGTTCAAACCTCTGCATTCCAATTACAGCACGTAGTGAGTGTCTGGGTATTATCCATATGTGTTGTGATTATTCAGGGGTGGAACCTAAATTCAGGGCTGCTGCTTTAAAGCGTATTGCAAATAAGCTTAAAGGGATTACTGAGCTCTATGCCCTCAGTCTGGCAAATATCAGATTGAGAGAGCGACTGCATCTGCAATCCATTGTTGACCCTCTTACGGGGCTGTTCAATCGGCGCCACATGGAGTATGCGTTGACGCGTGAATTTGATCGGGCGACACGCAGCAGCAGCAATGTAGGCTTAATCATGCTGGATATCGATCATTTCAAACAGCTAAATGATACTCATGGTCATGAAGTGGGCGATAAAGTGTTATGGAAGATAGGTGTGTTTCTTAGAAATAGTATACGCGGAGAAGATATAGCATGCCGTTATGGAGGGGAGGAGTTGATATTGATTTTGCCTGGCTGCTCTCCAGAAGATTGTATGCAGAAAGCTATTGATATTCGGCAGGGTGTTGAGAGACTCAGTGTTAATATAAAAAAGAAAGAGCACAAGGTCACTGTATCTATTGGTATCTCCTCATTTCCTCAAAACGGCGAGCTGATTGATGAGGTGATCAGGGCTGCTGATGATGCAATGTATGAGTCTAAAAAAGCGGGCCGCAACAGGATCGTCTCAGCAATTACCTAGTTAACCCACATTACGCTGCAGCCAGAATTCCAGCAGGGCCAGATGCCAGAGTTTGCTGCCCTGTAGACGGGTGTGGTGCTGTTCTGGCGCATCCAGCAACATCTCGACATAAGAGCGGTTGTATAGACCGCGTTCACGACAGGCCTGTGAATCCAGAATATCCCGCATAAAATCCAGAAACTCACCCCGTACATATTTCAGGGCAGGCATGGGAAAGTAGCCTTTAGGGCGATCGATAACGGCATCTGGCAATAGTCCACGCGCCATCGCCTTGAGTGGAAATTTCCCACCCTCCTGTAGTTTTAGTTCCGGTGGGCACTGGGCTGCCAGCTCCACCAGTTCATGATCCAGAAAGGGGACACGTGCCTCCAGCCCCCAGGCCATGGTCATGTTGTCGACACGTTTGACCGGATCATCCACGATCAGGGTGGAGACATCCATGCGCAGTACAGCGTCCATGAAGTCATCTGCACCAGGCTCTGCCAATAGCCTGGAGACCAGCTGGGTGGTGTAATCTTCCCCACAGTAATCACCGGAGATCATGCGCAAGTATTCAGCATGGTCTCGATCAAAGTAGTGTTTTGCAAAGCGTTCCACCGGGGAGCCGGTGGTCTCGGCCTGCATGCGCGGGTACCAGAAGTAGCCGCCAAAGACCTCATCTGCACCCTGGCCAGACTGTACAACTTTTATCTCCTTGGAGACCTGCTCGGCCAGTAGGTAAAAGGCGACTGCATCCTGACCAAACATCGGTTCAGCCATGGCATCGACGGCCTCAGGCAGGCGCTGAAGTACCTCTGCATTGGGTACACGATAGCGGTGGTGGCGGGTGGCATAGTGCTTGGCCACCAGGTCAGAGTATTCAAACTCACTGCCCGCCTCCTGGGGAGTGTCTTCAAAACCGACGGAGAAGGTGTTTAGCTCCGAGGCGCCGGTCTCTGCCAGCAGGGCCACCAGCAGGCTGGAGTCGAGCCCGCCAGAGAGCAAAACGCCAACGGGGACATCGGCGATCTCATTGCGGCGGCGCACAGCCGTGCGCAGGGACTCATGGATCGCCTCCAGCCATTCATCGCTGCTGCGGGATATTTCAGGCCGGGTTGCGGTAAGCGCCCAATATTGCCGCTGTTGTTGTCGGCCTTCAGCGTCGATCAAAAGTGTATGGGCCGGGGGGAGTTTCTTGATGCCTGAAAGGATGGTGTCCGGGGCAGGGATAACGCCATGCAGCGTAAACTGGTGATGCAACCCCACAGGGTTGATGCGGGTATCAATCCCACCAGCTGCCAGCAGTGCCTGCACATTGGAGGCAAAACGGAGCTGTGCCCTGTCAGTGGCATAGTAGAGCGGCTTGATGCCGAACCGATCCCGGGCCAGAAACAACTGGTGTTTGTGCTCATCCCAAACGGCAAAGGCAAACATGCCGCGTAGCCGTTCAACACAGTCTTCTCCCCAAGCGTGCCAGGCCTTGAGGATGACCTCGCTGTCACCTTCCGAGAAGAAGCGATAGCCCATGCCCTGGAGTTCATGGCGTAGTTCCCGATAGTTGTAGATGGCACCATTAAATACCAGCGACAGAGAGAGTTCCTGGTCGACCAAAGGTTGGTCGGAGTGCTCGGAGAGGTCGATAACAGCCAGTCGTTGATGACCAAAACCCAGGGGGCCGTCGCTAAAGCTACCACCATGATCGGGGCCGCGCCGCTCCAGGCAGGCTGTCATGCGCTGGATGGCCGCCAGGTCTGCAGGCCGCTTATCAAATCTCAATTCACCACAAATACCGCACATCTCTCTATTGTCCCTTCATGTCATGGGTGGAGCACCAAAGCCTCCACCGCCTGCTGTTTTAATGGTAAGCCGTTGGCCTGGCTTTAACACTTTGCATGTCTTGCCAGGCAGAAGCTCGTCGTTGAGCTGATTTATGCCCGCTTGCCCGCAAGTGCCACCCGCCATTCCCCAGGGTTGGTGGATGCGCCGTTCCGTTAGCAGTGTCACCGTGGCCGGGGAGAGGAACTCATACTCCCGGATCAGGCCATCTCCCCCTTTATGCAGCCCGTTGCCGCCTGATCCATGCCTGAGCTGGTAGCGATTGATTCGTAGCGGAAAGCGGGACTCAAGCACTTCAATAGGGGTGTTCAGGGTGTTGGTCATGTGGGTCTGCAGCCCGGAGAGGCCATCGTATTGAGCGCCGGCGCCCATGCCGCCGCCGATGGTTTCGTAATAGTCCCAATGCCCGGTGGTGGTTTTGCCGCCCATGGCAATGTTGTTCATGCTGCCATGGCTGGCTGCGGGGATCTGTTGCGGCAAGGCCTTGGCCAAAGCGCCCATCACCACATCCACCAGCCGGGTGCTGGTCTCTACATTGCCAGCGGCCACGGCTGCCGGGTAACGGGCGTTGAGCAGAGAGCCCTCCGGCGCATGCAGTGAGATGGGGCGGAATGTGCCGGCGCAGGCCGGGGTGTAACTTGGCATGAGGCAGCGAAAGAGATAGTAGACAGCCGCGGCGGCAACCGAGAGGGGGGCGTTGATGTTGCCCGATACCTGTGGGGCGCTGCCACTGAAGTCCACCTTCACCTTGCCGCTGTTGACGGCCAGGGTGACCTGGATAGGGATGTTTTCATTGCCCTGTCCGTCATCGTCCATCCAATCTTGAAACTGGTATTTACCATCTGGGATAGTGCTCAGGGCGTCCAGCGCTAGCCGCTCGCCATAACTGTTTAAGGCCAGAAGCCCAGCAAAAAAACCACCTAGCCCTCTCTCTGTAACCAGCTCCAGCAACCGATCCAATCCAGTGCGGTTGGCGCTGATCTGGGCGGCAAAGTCGCCTCGTGACTCCTCTGGGTTGCGGGTGTTACCAGCCAGGTTTTCCAATAGAGCCTGATCCAGTGAGCCGCCCTGTATGAGATGCACAGGCCCGATGATCTGCCCCTCTTCATGCAGGCTGGTTGAGATTGGCATGGATCCAGGTGATTCAGCGCCAATGTCGGCATGATGAGCGCGGTTAGCAACAAAAGTCGTCAATTTACCATCAATGAACAGAGGGGCAATCAGCGTGACATCGGGTAGGTGGGTGCCGCCCAGATAGGGGTTATTGAGAATAACCATATCTCCTGCCTGCCACTCCAACTGAGTCACAATACCGCGCATGGCAAAGGCCATACTGCCCAGGTGAACGGGGATATGAGCCGCCTGGGCACAGAGTTCGCCCTGCTGATCGAATACAGCGCAGGAGAAATCCAGCCGGTCGCGGATGTTGGGTGAGAAGGCGGCATTACGCAGTACGGCGCCCATCTCATCGCATACTGCCTCCATACGGCTGGAAAAAATACTCAGTTCAACGGGGTTCACTGGATTGGTAATTTAGGAAAATGAAATGAGATCAAAGAATACCTGAAGCATTGAATCAGTGCATGGTGGTTTTTAAACGCTAAACAACTACTGAAGTTTTATAGCCCGTATTATGTAGTGCTTTATGTGGGCCATTCATCCTGAATGGCGGTAGTCCAGCAAAGCAGACGGTCAAACTCATCTAATACATGAAAATCTCACGACCTTAATTTTTAGAAGGGACAGGACTAAAAAGGTCAATGATTTCAAGTGGGATGAGTTTTTTGGTAGGGGCAGGTTTACTCTAAAAATCAGGATCTTGTTTCGGCAATGTCACAACCCGAATCAAATCGGTTCCACCGGCCAGTTCCATGGAACCAGCAGTCACCACCACGATGTCGCCACCACACACGTATCCCAGTTCTCGGGCTCGGCCGATGGCAAACTTAGTCTTCTCTTCATCGTTCCACTTGCTCTCGAACAGTAGTGGGATTACGCCCCAGTTCATGGAGAGAGCCCTCATCACCGACTCGGAGTTGGTAATTGCCAGAATGGGGCAATCCGGGCGATATTTTGAGATCAGACAGGAGGTGAAGCCGGTGGAGGTGAGGCTGATAATTGCCGTGGCCTTGAGGTGGCTTGCCATTGCTGTGGCCGCCTGGCTCACCGCCTCCGTCACCACATTGGAGGGGTGGGGCAATATCTTCTGTAGATAGCCGTATTCACGCAGGGATGCCTCGGCCCTCAGGGCCAGTGTGACCATGGTTTTCACCGCTTCCACCGGATATTTACCGGAGGCGGTCTCTCCCGACAGCATAATGGCCGAAGTGCCATCCAAGATCGCATTGGCGACATCACTCGCCTCGGCTCGGGTCGGTTTCGGACTGTTTTCCATGGACGCCAGCATCTGTGTGGCCGTAATCACCGGTTTTCCTTTGGTGACCGTGGCACGAATGATTCTTTTCTGGGTACTCGGCAACTCGGCAAGGGGAAGTTCCACACCCAGATCGCCCCTTGCCACCATGACGCCGTTGGCCGCCTCAACAATGGCCTCCAGATTCTCCACCCCGGCCCTGTTCTCAATCTTCGCGATAATAGGGATGTCAGCCCCTTTCTCTTTCAGGAGGGCACGCATCCCACGGACCTCCTCCCCAGTCTGCACAAAGGAGGCGGCGACATAGTCCACCCGGTTATCGACGGCGAAGTTCAGTTCATTGATGATGTTTTCCCGATAGACCGGATCCGTCATGGTGGTCAACAGCTCCGTTGCGGGAAGGTTGACGCTCTTATACTCCCCCAGGATGCCTCCATGCACGACCTGGCAAGCGACTCTACCCGGCGATGCGGACTCGACCACCAATTCAATGGCACCGTCATCGAGCAGTATGGGAGTACCTGGAGTCACCTCCTCCGGCAACCCCCGATAGGAGACGTACACACCTCCAGCATCGCCCACTCGTTCATCGGTATGGAGTATGAACTGCTGATCCGGGAGCAGTTCGACTGGGCCACCACTCAACTTTCCCGTGCGGATCTCGATACCCTTGGTATCCACCATGATGGCAAGATTGGCCTCCAGTTCACGTGCCGCCGTACGTATCCGCTCTAGCCGCCTTTTCTGCCCCTGATAGGTATCGAAAGAGAGGTTAAGGCGGGCTACGTTCATCCCCGCGCGGATCATATCCTTGAGTACGTCTATGGAGTCACAGGCCGGCCCTATGGTGGCCACTATCTTGGTCTTTGTCTTTCTCAATTTGGGTTTTCCGCTCATTACATGGATCTGCTGATTGACACGATTTCAATGTAACAATAACCTTTGTAGCCGGCTAAGGCCAACCGGTATGATCGGAAAACGTTTAAAACCCACTAAGAGAGTTTCAGTGCAATATATCAGCACCAGGGGTGGCATGAACCCATCTCTATCAATATCCTAATTCGCTACGTTAGGAACAATAAGCGGGTAAACACAGGTTAGACTCTGGCTTTTTACAAGAGGTGTTCTTAGCTGTTTGATAGACTGCGCAATGCCAATGCCTCTTGGTAGAGTCGGTTTTTCTTCTCCCCCGTTATCTGGGCCGTTAAGGTGGCTGCCTGTTTCACTGGCAGCTCTTTTAGCAGAATCTTAAGAATGCGGGTGGTCTCTGCTGCCTGTTCGGCGTCAGCCTCTTTCTCAGCGCCAGCCACCAACAGCACGATCTCGCCCTTGCGTTGCATGGGGTCTGCTTCGACCTGTTGTAGCAGGTCATCTAGTGGTGCGCTGATCAGGGTTTCGTGCAGCTTGGTCAGCTCTCGTGCCAGCAGTGCAGGACGCTCTGCACCAAAGACTGATGCCATATCCTGTAGTGATTCGCTCACCCGGTGGTTTGACTCATAGAAAACCAGGGTGCAGTGCTCATGTTTTAAACCTTGCAGTCGCTCGCGGCGGGCTGCCTGAGTGCGCGGCAGGAACCCTTCAAACAGGAAACGGTCTGAAGGAAGGCCGGCTGCAGAGATGGCGCAGATAGCAGCGCTGGGGCCTGGGATGGGGCAGACACGGATGCCCTGCTGGTGGCACTCCCGTACCAAGGGGAATCCTGGGTCGCTGATCAGTGGAGTGCCGGCGTCGGAGATCAGTGCAATGGAGTGATTTGCCTGTAGGCGTTCCAGAATATGGTGCATCGCCTCCCGCTCATTGTGCTCATGCATGGCGATCAGCGGGGTTTTGATGCCAAACTGCCGCAGCAGGGGTTTGCTGTGACGGGTATCTTCAGCGGCAATCAGGTCAACCTCTTTTAAGGTATTTACAGCACGAGGAGAAAAATCCTCCAGATTGCCAATGGGTGTTGCCACCACATAGAGTACGCCTTTTTCGATTGACACTTTTCACCTCACGCAAGATACTCGTCACATCGTGCCTTCCTTAACAAAACCATGCAACCTACTAATCGAACACTTATAACCATCCTGCTTTGTACCTTATGGCTAACGGGCTGTGTTACCCCTCAACTACCAAAGGTATTGAAGCCGGATGATGAGTCGGTAGCCAGTCAGCCGGAGCTGACTGCTTCACCTGTGCCGCAGGCTGAGTTGGATCGGGCTACCGAGCTGGAGCTGATGGGGGATTATGTAGCTGCAGCAGCGCTCTATCAGAGTTTGGCAGCACGCATGCCGCCACCCTATCGTCAGGATCTGCAGCTGCAGGCGGTTGCAACCTTTCTGCTGGCGCAGGATACAGAATCAGCCAGCAGGGTGCTGGAGCAGACAGATGTCACTGGACTGCCTCCGGTATTTGGTCTGCGCAAGCGGATGCATGCCTCTGAGCTGGCTATTAGAAATGGCAAGCTGAAAGATGCTTTTTCACTGCTGGAAGCTGCACTGTCAGAGGATACCTCTACAGATCTTCAACAGCGTTATCACCGTCAGCGGGCGCAGATTCTGCGGCTTGAGGGTAATCTGCTGGAGAGTGCCCATGAGCTCGAGGTGTTGGATCTGCTGATCACAGATCCTGCAGCGCGCCTGCATAATCAGCAGGCAATACTGCAAACGCTGGCTACCCTGACGGATGGCGTCTTGAGAATGTTGCAACCTGATCCACCCGGCATACAGGGTGGATGGATGGAGCTGGCACGCATCATTAAAGGCTATGAAGGTGATCCTGAGAGCACTCAGATTCTATTGGCGCAGTGGCGCCACCGCTTTCCGGTGCATCCTGCCCGCCCAGAGTTATTGAAAGGGTATCATCAGCGACTCCAGACACAGTATCGGCAGGTCCGGCATCTTGCGGTTATGTTGCCACAATCTGGGACTCTAGCAGGGGCAGGGGCTGCTTTGCGGGATGGTTTCATGGCTGCCTACTATCAGCTGCCAGTCGAAAAACGACCCCAGTTGCGCTTTTATGACAGCAGTAACATAGCCGATACCTGGCCGCTCTATAGAGAGGCAGTAGATGCAGGTGCTGACTTGGTGGTTGGCCCGCTGAATAAGGGGGCTGTCTCGCAATTGGCTCGGGCTGGGGAGCTGGAGATTCCAGTATTGGCCTTGAACCAGATACCACCTCAAATGGGACAGCCAGAGAACCTGTTCCAATTTGGACTCTCTCCTGAGGATGAGGCTCGACAGGCGGCTGAGCGTGCCTGGCAAGATGGGTTGTCACAGGCATTGGTTATTACCCCTGATAGCTCATGGGGGGATCGCATCCTGGAGAGCTTTCGTGAACGATGGGAGAGTCTGGGCGGTACACTATTAGAGCACCAGGCCTATGATGCCAAAGATAAGGATTTCTCCTATCCGGTGTTAACCCTGCTGGATATTGATGAGAGCAAGGAGCGCCGCCGTGAGATGCAACGTGTACTGATCAAAAATGTAAAATTTGAACCCCGCCGCAGGCAGGATGCTGATTTCGTATTCTTTGCGGCAAAGCCCCAGGTGGCACGACAGCTTCGGCCGCTTCTGCAGTTCCATCATGCAGCTGATTTGCCGGTTTATACCACCTCGCACGTCTATGCTGGAAATCCAGATGCAGAGAAAGATGGAGACTTGGAGGGGCTGAAATTTCCTGATATTCCCTGGCTGCTGGTCAGTGAGAAAGGAAGCCGCCTCTCCCAGGATGCGCTAGCGGCGCTCTTCCCCAATGCCAAACGGCTCTACCAACGGCTCTATGCCATGGGGATTGATAGCTTTAACCTGTTGCCCCATCTGGAGCGCCTTAAGAGTAGCCCCTGGGAGACCCTGGATGGGCAGACTGGAAACCTCTACCTGGATGAGATCAACATGGTGCATCGTCGCCTCATGTGGGCGCAGATCCGTAAAGGCACACCCTTCGTATTGGGCTATGCACCGCGTATCGAGTCTGGCCTCACGACCCCAGGTGATGACCTGCCACCGCTGATCTTTCCGACAGTAGTGCCCGCGCCCGCTACTCCTGTGCCCCTTGCCCCTGAGCCAGCTCCTGCAGCGCCAGCCAGTGGTGTAGATAAGCAGATATGAAGCCACTGCCGGGAGAGACAGGCGCCAATGCCGAGGAGGCGGCGCGAATCTATCTGGAGCAGCAGGGCCTGCGGCTGGTGGAGCGCAACTACCGCTGTCGGCAAGGCGAGATTGACCTGATCATGCAGGATGGCAGCACCCTGGCCTTTGTTGAGGTGCGTTACCGGAAGAGTAGCGGCTTTGGCTCGCCTGCCGAGAGTGTTACTGCACCCAAGCAGCGGCGCATCATTGCCACAGCAGCCCACTATCTGCAATCCAAAAAGGAGCGCAATATGCCGCCCTGCCGTTTTGATGTGCTGGCTATCGAAGGTAAAGAGCAGCAGAATATCGATTGGATAAAAGATGCCTTCCAAGCCAGTTTTTAACTACAGACCATAGAGACCCAATGACCGAATTAAGTAATCGCGTTAAGCAGCTATTCAACGACAGTATTCAAACCAAGACTGAGGCAGTGGATCTGTTGGCAGCCCCCATTGCGGATGCGGCCCAACTTATCGTTAGCCGTATGCTGGAGGGTGGCAAGATCCTTAGCTGTGGTAATGGTGGCTCGGCTGCTGATGCGCAGCATTTCTCATCCGAGATGTTGAACCGCTTTGAACGTGAGCGGCCAGGGCTGCCAGCCTTGGCACTGAGTACCGATAGCTCGACCCTCACCTCGATTGCCAATGACTATGACTATGAAGAGGTGTTTGCCAAGCAGGTGCGGGCACTGGGGCAACCCGGTGACGTGTTGCTGGCTATTAGCACCAGTGGCGCATCGCCCAATGTCAATGCTGCCATTGAGGCAGCGCATGAGCGTGAGATGTATGTGGTTGCGCTTAGCGGTAAAGATGGAGGGCGGCTGGCCACCCTGCTGGGTAATGATGATAAAGAGATACGCGTACCCTCTGAGACTACGGCACGTATTCAAGAGGTACATCTGCTGGCTATCCATTGCCTGTGTGATCTGATTGACCAGCAGCTGCTGGGTTGAAATAAAGGAGTAACTAACCATGAGAGCCATTTTTTTGATGACACTGGCGGCGTTGATTTCGCAGCTTATGGGCTGCACCACGGCAGTGGTGGGCGGTGCCGCAACAGGTGCAGCTGTCATCCATGACCGCCGAACCGCACCGACAATGCTGGAAGACCAAGCCATTGAGATCAAGACGCTGAAGTTGCAGCTGGACCATCCAGAGTTGAGTGAGCACAGCAACATCAGTGTCACTAGTTATAACCTGAAGGTGTTGCTGACGGGTGAGGCAGATACACAGGCGATCAGTGATCGTTTTGCTGAGCTGGTTAGCAACATTCAACGGGTTGAGCGTGTCCATAATGAGGTTGTTGTAAGTCCAAGCGGAACCCTGCTGGATCAAACCAATGATGCCTACCTAACCAGCAAGGTTAAACTGGAGCTGCTGCGGATTGATGGTAAAAGTTTTGATCCAACCCGCGTGAAGGTGGTGACATCACAGGGCACCGTATTTTTGATGGGTATTATCAGCCCGAGTGATGCCCGTAAAGTGGTGGAGAAAGTGCGTTTTATTGCCGGTGTAAAACGGGTGGTTAAGGTTTTTGAATACTACTGATCGTGTACTGACTCCGGCACTGATCAGTGAGCTGAAGGTAATAACGGGTGCCGATGGCCTGCTGACAGCCCCAGCAGATTGCTGGCCCTATGGCTATGATAATAGCCGCCGTCAGGCGCTTCCCCAGGCGGTGGCCTTTGCGACTAGCCATGAGCAGGTGCGTGATCTGGTTCAACTCTGTAACCGTGAACAGATACCACTAATTGCCCGTGGCCGTGGGACGGGCACGACAGGCGCCACAGTGCCAGATCATGGCGGCATTGTGCTATCACTGGAGCGTATGTCACAGATCCTGGAGATCGACCCCGCAAACCGCCTTGCCCGGGTAGAGCCGGGTGTGACCAATCAGGCACTGCAGTTGGCCCTGGCAGAACATGGCTTCTTCTGGCCGCCCGATCCCTCCAGTGCAGCGGTCTGTACGCTGGGTGGCAATCTGGCCTATAACTCAGCAGGGCCGCGTGCCGTTAAATATGGCACTGTCCGTGAAAATACCCTGGGGTTGAGGGCCGTCACCGGATTGGGCGAAGAGATCAAAACGGGTGTCATGACTACCAAGGGTGTGGTGGGCTATGACCTGACCCGTCTGTTGATTGGCTCTGAAGGCACCCTGGCTATTATCACTGAGGCTGTTCTTAAACTAACACCGCTACCGGATGCAAAGTGCACGCTGCGCGCTACCTACCGGGATATTCATGCAGCGGCGGCGGCTGTTTCGGCCATTATGGGCCAGCCAATCACGCCCTGTGCCCTGGAGTTTATGGATGGCTCCTCGATAGAGATGGTGCGTAACTTCTCTGATCTACAGTTGGATGATGAGGTGGGTGCACTGCTGATGATTGAGGTGGATGGCCCGGAATATGGGCTGGAGCAATCTGCTGCTGCGATAGAGCAGGCCGCCAGGGTTGATGGTGTGATTGATATCTATCGCGCCAACACCGAAGATGAGGTGGCAGCGCTGTGGAAGACGCGCAAGGCGCTTTCACCTGCGCTACGCAATGTTGCACCCAAGAAGATCAATGAAGATGTTGTGGTACCGGTCTCCCGTATTCCGATGCTTATCAGTGGATTGGAAGAGCTGGCAGATTGCTACCAGATTCGTATTGTCAATTTTGGCCATGCAGGCAATGGCAATATTCACGTCAACCTGTTGGTCAACCCAGATAATCCGGATGAAATGAAGCGGGCGGAACGCTGTCTCAGCGATGCCTTTGATCTGGTTCTGAGGCTGGATGGCACTCTCTCTGGCGAACATGGTGTGGGGTTGGAGAAAAGAGATTTTGTGGATCGTGAAATCGACCCGGTCACCTTGCGTCTGATGCATGATATCCGACGCCAATTTGACCCCAACAACATTCTTAATCCGGGTAAAGGGTTGCCTGAGCAAGATCGCTTCACCTCCGTTTAAGATTTGGCGCTAACGGTCGACCATATAGCTAACTTAGTTTCACCTAATCAATGGTATTCAAATCTATGAAGATCAGCACAGCATCATTTGGGCAGCAGGATATTGATCCAGACACTATCATTACGTTTCCAAACGGGCTCCCGGGTTTTGAAGCGTGCCAGCGATTCAAACTGTTTCATGCTGAAGAGAACGACTCGTTGAAATCCCTGCAATCAATAGATGATGCAGAGCTCTGTTTCTCTCTCATGGAGCCCATCCTGTTTGGCTATGAGTATGAAATGCAGCTGAGTGATGAGGACCAGGCGCTACTACAGATCAAAGATGCTGAAGATCTGATGATTCTGCTGATGGTCTATACGGTTGATGAAGGGGAGCGGGCAACAGACATCCCGATGAATACCAACTGGCGATCACCCATCATTATCAATGTAAAAGATAAGATTGGCCTGCAAAAAACACTCACTAGCATATCCAAAACAATAAAGATCTGCGGCGCATAAGGGGACAGGCATCAATGTCCTGGGGTAAAGCCACGATTGATCATACCCGTCTCATTAACTGACTTGTTTTTATAGACCTTGGTCTGTGCCGCTTTCTTTTCCTTTTCCTCCTTGAGTTTTGCGGCAGCGAGCGCTTGGGTTTGCATGTCCTCTGGTCCTGGTAGCCTTCCATTTTTCACATAAAAACGAAGAGACTGCTTATCAAACTTGACCCCTTTGAATGCAACAACAGTGGGTTGTGTATATTCAATCTTAATGCTATTTGCTTTCAGTGAACCAAGCTTAATGGTAACCCGGTTATCAAAGTGTATTTTATCAAATATCTCCATACGGGCAGCAGAGCTGACAGAGCGGTCAAAATATATAGTTACTGTGGCCCGGTTGAAGGCCAGTATGCTGGTTACTGCAACAGCTGTTTTGGCCATGCCGGTTTTAGCCTTTACGCCTATGATAATGCCGCCACGTGGGGGGATAGCTTCAATAAGTTTGTATTGAAGTTCTTCAGGTGCAGTAGAGGCCTTCTTGACCGCTGATCCCACAGCAATATCAACCTTGTATATTTTTTGTATAGCCGCCTTTGCGCTCTCTGACAGGTTAAAGCGACCAGCAAGCAGAGTGCGCTTGATGGCCGTCATAAACTGTCTTTTTTGGTTGTCGTTATACTGGGGTGAGACGGCTATTAAAGGGGTGTGAAAAAGCTTATGAAGGGCATTACTTGCGTCAGGCTTGGCATTTTGCTCAATATATTCTGAGGTGAAGAGCGTTTTATAGTTTTGGTCGGTATAGTCGATCAGCGATCCAACATCATAGCCACCAGCCACCCCAAACGGGGTAAAACCAGTTACCTTAACCTGTTCCTGATGTGGTGTAGATGGGTTGGTTTGGCAGCCAACCAGGGCAATAATGGTTGCTGCTGCAATGATGTGCTTGGTGAAATGCTTCATTCTGCTTCGCCTCTTACAGATCCACTCAATAGTACATTAACGCCAGAGTTGGTTTTTGTGCAAGAGTTAATCCCCGTTGTTAACGGCGTTCCAGCGTTAGAAAACTATATGGAAAAGGATTTTTTTCATCTGCAGAGTGTTTTTCCTCAGCTGTTATCAGCCACTCTGCAGGGTTGTAGTCAGGGAATAAGGCATCCCCTTCTACATGAGTCTCCACCAGAGTGAGATAGATACGGTCAGCCTGTGGCAGCATGGCACTGTAAAAAGCGGCGCCGCCTACGATCATCACTTCCGGGGCATCACCCGCTGCATCCAGAGCCGCCTCAATAGAGTGAACCACCTGACACCCTTCGGCCTGGTAGTTTGGTTCTCGGGTTACCACAATATGGGGCCGGTCGGGCAGCAGGCCGGGTAGTGACTCCCATGTCTTGCGTCCCATGATAATTGGTTTGCCGATAGTAAGCGCCTTGAAATGGCGTAGGTCAGCAGGCAGATGCCATGGCAGGCTGTTATTGATGCCGATGACTCGGTCTGCAGTCATGGCGGCAATCAGGGAAATAGTGGGACGACTGCATTTCATAATGGCTAAGCGCTGAAATGTCTTCTCCTATTTAGTGAGAAGAGCGCAATTAAGCTGGATCCAAATAACCATGCAGCTGCAGGAATAGGAACATTTGATACAGGGGCAGCTGTAACAGTAAAAGGCTCCATGATGGATTGTTCCCAAGTATTGTCTACAAACAACTTTGCATAGACGAAATATGTGCCTGTATTTAACTTCCCAATGTCTGCACTAGCTGAGAATGGTGTTATCACATCAGCAGCAGGCCCGGGAGGGGATAAAAACCTGTAATCAATGCTGATAATGTTTCCTGCAAATGCAACCAATGGGTCGTCTTCTAACGTAAAACCGCTTGTTGGGAAATCACCCGTTAGTTCAGCATTAATGGCGTCCTCGGTTGTTATTAGAGGATTGGGAAAGATCGTCAGTGATGGGTCAATTATTGTTGCGCTTTCTGCAATAGATGAAAGCAATAAAAAACTACTTATCAGGCAATAGCGGATTATTTTTTTCATTATGGTTTCCTTTTCTTATTGTGCAATGTAACAGCCTAGCGACAAATCTTAACATGTAATCCGCTGGCCTCAAGCAACGTATGAGTAAAACCCAGCTAAACTTTAATTATTAGGCTATTCCAGAGTTTACTGTTGAGGCCCACTGAATGAGATTGATCACAACAACTGATATGTGCCAGCTGGTGCGTCATGTAGGGCTGGATGAGTTTAATGCCCGACTGCTTAATACATTGGATGAGGATTTCAGCCGCTGGGAGCTGTTTCAGTTGAGCCCTCGCCATGCAACACACTACCACCATGGTGTGATTGAGCTGATGCCCAGTGCTGATGATGATCTCTATGCCTTCAAATATGTGAATGGTCACCCGGGTAATCCACGGCTGGGCAAGCTCAGTGTTGTGGCACTGGGGATGCTGGCTGATGTTGCCACTGGTTATCCGCTGATGCTGTGTGAAATGACCTGGCTGACCGCCCTACGCACAGCGGCCACCGCAGCGCTGGGTGCGCGTTATCTGGCCCGTTCAGAGAGCCATGTGCTGGCCATTATTGGCACGGGTGCTCAATCAGAATTTCAGGTATCGGCACTGGCTGGGACCTGTGATATTCATGCATTGCGTTACTATGATCCTGATGCCAAGGCGATGGCAAAGTTTGCAAATAACCTCAAAGGGCGTTTCCCACATCTGCTCTCCTGCCAAAGTGCAGCTG
>Ga0316187_10001141_pt1 | contig 22524 bp, 22 predicted proteins | sample CroRivburrow1_MG_FD_204927 | JGI IMG/M metagenome (GOLD analysis project Ga0316187, IMG submission 204927) | Coastal sediment microbial communities from Maine, United States - Cross River worm burrow 1 | ecosystem: Environmental > Aquatic > Marine > Coastal > Sediment | place: USA: Maine...
GAGTGCGAACGCCAGGGGGGTGCGATTAAGTGTAGAGAAAAAAGCATGCCCGCCCGGTTTGAGCAATTCCTGAACCGACTGGATCACCGAGGCAGGTTCGGGAACATGTTCCAGCATTTCCATGCAGGTGACGACGTCGAAGTGTTCAGGAGTTTCCAGCGCCTGTTGTTCAATGGTTGTCTCGCGGTAATCGACATCGAGACCCGATTCGTGAAGATGGAGCCTGGCAATAGCCAGGACTTTGGGCGCAACATCTATGCCGGTCACATTGCCGCCTTTGCGGGCCAGCGATTCTGCCAGAATGCCCCCGCCACACCCCACATCGAGAATCGGGCGGTCAGCAATTTCTGCCCGGTCCGCAATGAACTTCAAGCGAGCCGGATTGAGGTCATGAAGCGGACGAAACGACCCTTCCGGATCCCACCAGCCGGAAGCCACCGAATCAAACTTTTCACGTTCGGCATGATCGATATTCTGGTCTTCTTCAACATTCACTGGAACTTTTCCCTCTTGTTATCGGGTGTTTGCCGGTCGAGATGGGCCAGCCGGGATCGCCATTTGCGCGCAGCCGCCATGACGACATTCATGTCTATGGTGGTTAATTCACCCTGCCTGAGCAACTGTTTTCCTGCAATCCAGACATCGCTTACCTGCCGCGTCGAAGCTGCATATACCAGTTGCGAAACCACGTGATGCAGAGGCTGGGTTTCCGGCGCCGCCATGTCCAGCGCGCACAGATCAGCTTGCTTGCCCTGCTCTATGCTGCCAACCCGGTCTTCAAGACCGAGCGCCTGTGCACCGTTAATTGTCATCATTTCAAGCACCTGGAAGGCATTAACGGCTTCTGCGTCACCGGAGATACCTTTTGCCAACAACGCTGCTGTCTGCCCTTCAGCCAGCAGGTCCAGGTCGTTGTTACTGGCGGCGCCATCGGTGCCAAGCGCTACATTAACGCCCGCCTTGACCAGTGCAGTGAGCGGACAAATGCCGCTGGCCAACTTGAGGTTTGATTGTGGGCAATGAACCACATTTACACCGGTTGCAGCCAGTTTTCCGATATCCTCAGACGACAACTGCGTCATGTGCACCGCCAAGAGCCTGGAATCCAACAGCCCTGCCTGCTCCAGGCGACTCAGCGGGTGCAGGTCATGGTTCTGGAATGACTGCTTGATTTCCCACTCGGTTTCAAGCACATGCATGTGCACCGGAAATCCCTGCTCAGAGGACAAGGACGCAATCCTGGTCAGGATTTCATCCGAGACGGTGTACGGTGCGTGCGGTGACAGTGTGAAACTGACCAGGGGTTCCTGTTTCCACTTTTGGTGCAAACGCAGTCCCTTTTCAATATAGCTGTCTACATCGGTCGCCCAGGCTGTTTCCATTTCGATGATCGGAATGCCGATACTGGCTCTCATGCCAATATCCTGGCAGACATCGATGGTCGTTTCGGGAAAGAAGTACATGTCGTTGAAACAGGTGATCCCCGCCCGAATCATCTCGGTAACGGCCAGCAGGGTGCCGTCTTCAACAAACTCCGGTCCGACGAATTCCTGTTCTGCCGGCCAGATGTAGTCTTTCAGCCAGACATGGAGTTCGAGGTCGTCAGCCAGTCCTCGAAGCAACGACATGGGTGTGTGCGTGTGCGTATTGATCAGTCCAGGAATCAGCACATGGCCGGGCAATTCGATAACTTCGGCTTGCGGCCACCTTGCCACCGCATCGGCGAAAGGAAGTATCCCCTCGATGACACCGCCGTCAATCGCTACACAGTGCCCTTCATAAACAACATCAGCCGGGCGGACCGGGACGATGTGCCCGGCGTGGATCAATTTCATTGACAGTTAGTCCTTGACCCTCGAAACGTACTCTCCCGTGCGAGTATCCACCTTGATGATTTCCTCGTTGTTGACGAACAGCGGCACACGCACGACAGCGCCTGTTTCCAGCGTTGCTGGCTTGCCACCGCCGCCGGAGGTGTCCCCGCGCAGGCCGGGGTCTGTATCAACAATCTTCAACTCGGTGAAATTGGGCGGAGTCACGCTCAACGGGGAGCCGTTGTACAACATCACCTGGCAGAGATCCTCTTCCTTCAGCCACTTGGCGCTGTCAGCCATGGATTCTTTGGCCACGGCATGCTGTTCATAGGTATTGGGATCCATGAAATGCCAGAATTCGCCGTCGTTATAGAGATACTGCATTTCCATCTCAAATATATCGGCGGCTTCCACGGACTCCCCGGATCTGAAGGTCCGCTCGATGACGCGGCCCGTTTTCAAGTTTCGGACACGAACCCGATTGAATGCCTGGCCCTTGCCCGGCTTCACAAATTCGTTTTCGACAATATTGTAGGGATCGCCATCCAGGATGATCTTCAGACCACCCTTGAATTCATTCGTGCTGTAACTTGCCATTGGGGACTCCGGCGCAAAAGAAGAATGATAACGCGAACCGTGTCTTGAAGCCACGCAGGTAGCCGTTGACTGTCAATTCAGGCCAGAATCAGCCATACTCATGACCCTCGGGCTACTCTAATTACACTGGAATCAAGTTGTAATATAGTTCGTAATTTATTGATTCAAGGTAGATAAGTGTGTTAATAATTAGTTCTCAGTAAGGGGCATGGAGGCCATTTACGGATGCATAGTGTCAATCTCCTGGTAATCGACCGCTCACCAGAGTCTGCTGAGCAGGTTAACTCTATGCTTCGCAACTCCGGAATTAAGATTCATGTATTGCACGCCGGTAACGCGGCTGATGTAAAACGGGCCCTGGATTACGATACTCCGGTCCTGATGATGTATGCAGACCCCGAAGAATCGGAGGCTTCCATTGAAGAGATCAGTGAGCTGGCATCCGCTTTCAATGTCCCGCTGGCTTTATTCACACCGATGGACGATCCGGAAAGGCTGACCAGGTTGCTGTCGGGAACCGCTTGTTTTGTCATCAACTCCGAGGACCAGACTCTGTTGACTGACGCCGTGAGCCGCCTGGTCAAATCGAGTGAAACCGAACGCAACCAGGAACAACAACAGCAGTTCGTTGAAGAGCTGCAACACAGGTATAACCTGCTGTTGGACAGCTCCCGCGATGCGATCGCCTATGTCCATGAAGGTTTGCATGTTTACACCAACCGGGCTTACAAGGAAGCATTACAGGTAAAGGATGACGGGGAAGTCGCCGGTTTGTCATTACTTGAAATGATCGATGCCGGCGAAACCAATATGAAGGCCTTGTTCAAGGGGTTTTCCAAGGGACAATTTCCCGCCGAACCGCTTGCGGTCAAGGTTAAGCGACCTGACGCCACAGAATTTGATGCCCACCTGGTCTTTTCACCAGCCCGCTTTGACGGCGAGGATTGCACCCAAATGATGGTGCAACGCTCAGATTCGGCCAATGCGCTTGCAGCCGAACTGGAACGGTTGCGTATGATCGATCCTCTGACCCGGCTGCATAACCGCCGGGCATTCTCAGATGCAGTGGAAGAGTGCGTCGCTTCCGGCTCAGCGACCGATGCCGCCGCCGTGCTTTATATCGAAGCCGATGGATTCAATGAGCTGCAAAATGAACTGCCTGGAGAGTCTATTGACGAGTTCATCTCTGACATGGCTTCCATCATCAAACAAAGCATCCTTGAAGGCGACGTTGCAGCGCGTCTGGGCGATCAAGGTTTCGCGGTCCTGGTGACGCGCCAGCTTAACCAGGCTCTCGAAGAAACCGCGGAAAAAATCATCGAGGCTTATCGAAGCCACGTGATCGAGATCGGGGACCGCGCCATATCGACGACTTGCAGTATTGGCTTGGCCGGAGTCGGACGGCTGGCCATCACGGCGCCGGAGATCATCGCGCGCGCCCGCAAGGCGCAGGCTGAAGCAGCTGAAACCGGTGACCGGCTGGTCTCTTACCGGCCCCAGCTGACCGCTGTATCAACGGTCGATGGCGAACCGGACTGGGTGGACCGGATCAGGGTCGCCCTGGCCAACCAGGATTTCTACAGTGTCCAGCAGTCCATTGTCGATCTGGATGGCGAGGGTGAACAGTTGATGGAGAACGTCACCTTCATGCGTGGTGAAGGCGATGACCATGCATGGAAAGACTTTAGCCAGGCAGCAGACCGTAATGATCTTGCCGGGACCATTGACCGCCATATCATACCCGGCCTGCTGAAAACTTTTGTCGACCAGGAAGAGCGCCAGATCATCAACCTCAGCAACCAGTCAATTCTCGACTACAGTTTCCCCGCATGGTTTGCAGACCAGATGAAGGCCGCATGTGTCGAAGGGAATAAAGTCATTTTGCAGATCGCGGCCAGTTCCGCGCATGCCAATTTGAGGCCTGCGCAGCGACTGATGAAAGAACTCAAACCACTTGGCTGTCAACTGGCTCTCAGCCAGTTTGATGCCGAAAGGCGTTCCCAGCAGTTGCTGGAGCATCTCGATGTTTCATTCGTCAAGTTACAACCAGAACTGACCAGCGACCTGACCGCGAATACCAAGAACCAGGAAGCGGTGCGCAAAATTGTAGAAGCAGCAGAGCCCCTGGACGTACTGGTGATCGCAGATGAAGTGGCGGACACTTCCAGCCTGGCTGTGTTGTGGCAATGCGGCGTCAAACTGATCGCTGGCGCTTTCCTGCGTGAATCATCGCAGGTGCTTGCCCAGTAAATAGTCCTTAGAATCTGCCCTATGAAATCAGTAGGCAGATTTGCGCCCTCTCCCACCGGTGACCTTCATTTCGGTTCCTTGCTGGCGGCAGTTGCCAGTTACCTTCAGGCTAAATCCACGGGCGGTCAGTGGCTGGTCAGGATTGAAGACCTGGACCCGCCCAGGGAAGTCAAGGGCAGTGCCACGCGAATACTTGCCGACCTCGAACGTTTCGGGATGCAATCCGACCGCGAAGTGCTCTATCAAAGCACGCGATTTGCGGCTTATGAACAGGCACTGGAAGAATTGCTGGGATCGGGGCAGGCGTACTGGTGTGGTTGCAGCCGCTCCGATTTACCCGCTTCGGGAATTTATCCGGGCACCTGCAGAGACGGGCTGCCAGCCGGGAAATCTCCACGATCCGTGCGCCTGCGGGTCAGCGACAAAACCATCAGCTTCGACGACCTCATCCAGGGCCGGGTAGCGGAAAACCTCGCGCAAACCGTTGGGGATTTTGTGATTCGGCGGGCCGACGGAATTGCAGCGTACCAGCTTGCCGTGGTCGTTGATGATGCCTTCCAGGATGTCACCGAAGTAGTGAGGGGCGCGGACCTGCTGGATTCGACGGCCCGCCAGATTCACCTGCAACACTGCCTGGGACTGAAGACACCGGCATACGCCCACCACCCTGTCGCCGTCGATGACAGCGGTAAAAAACTCGGTAAACGCCATGGCTCTGACCCGATCGCCTCGCTATCGCCATCGATCGTGTTGCAACAGGCACTGGAATTCCTGGGTCAGCCCTGCCCGCAGTCACAAACGCTCGACGATCTCTGGCACTGGGCCCTGGCGCACTGGGATGTATCCGGAATCGCCGCGCAGGCGGCCATGCCTTTGAATCCAGCCAAAATCTAATAATGAACACTATTCACGTTATAATGCACGATCATCCGTGTGAGCAAGGCAATGAACTCCAATCATCTAGACTTCGAGCAACCGATTGCTGAACTGCAAGCTAAAATTGATGAGCTCAAAAATGTAGGCTCGGACAACGCCATCAACCTGGACGAGGAAATTCAACGGCTCCAGGCCAAGATGCGGCAAAAAATCAAGGGCATTTTCAAAGACCTCACGCCGTGGCAAATCTCTCAGCTTAGCCGGCATCCGTTACGCCCCTATACGCTCGATTACGTCGATCGGATTTTTGATGAATTTCACGAGCTGCATGGCGATCGGGCATTTGCCGACGACCATGCGATCGTTGGCGGCCTGGCCCGCTTCAGGGATCGCTCCGTGATGATAATTGGTCAACAGAAAGGTCGTGATACCAAGGCAAAAATATTTCGCAATTTCGGCATGCCCAGGCCTGAAGGCTATCGCAAGGCCATGCGTTTGATGAATACTGCAGCGCGGTTTCATCTGCCTCTGCTGACTTTTATCGATACGCCCGGCGCTTATCCGGGTGTGGGTGCCGAGGAACGCGGCCAATCCGAGGCCATTGCCCGAAACCTGCAAGTCATGTCACGTCTTCCTGCGCCGGTGATTTGCACGATTATCGGTGAAGGTGGATCCGGTGGGGCACTGGCCATCGGGGTCGGAGATCGCACCAACATATTGCAGTACAGCACTTATTCGGTGATCAGTCCCGAAGGATGTGCATCGATCCTCTGGAAGGATGCGGCTAACGCTGAAGACGCCGCAACTCAGCTTGGAATTACTTCCGACCGTCTGAAACAGATGGGCCTGGTGGACCAGGTGATCCCCGAACCACTAGGCGGTGCGCATAAAGATCCCGATGAAGTGGCAACACGAATCGCGGATTGCATCGAAAAACAGCTGGATGAACTGGAGCGAAAGACGGTGGATAACCTGCTCGAAGAACGCTATCAGCGTTTGCTGGGTTACGGCGAGTTCCAGGATTGAACTGACAGCTTCCGTGAAATCTGAACCATCCGTCTTCGATAGCCGGCGACTACTGAATGCGCTGGAGCGCTTGCCAAAAGCCCGCACCTACTGGGTTGGCTTTAGCGGGGGCGCCGATTCAACGGCGCTACTGCAGGCCATGTGGGAAGCCAGGGAGCAACTGCCGGCGCCGGTCCGGGCGATTCATTTTCATCACGGGCTGCAGGCCAGCGCGGATGAGTGGCAACAGCACTGCAGCCGGTTCTGCGAGGAGCGGGACATTCCGTTTCAGTCGGAACGATTGGAGCTAGGCCAGGCCGGGCGCAGCAGCCAGGAAGAGAAATCCCGCAACAGCCGCTATCGTGCGGTCGCCAGGGTCCTCAAAGACAAAGAAATGTACCTGACCGCTCATCACGCCGAGGACCAGGCTGAAACCCTCTTTCTTAACCTGATGAGAGGAAGCGGGGTTGAAGGACTGGCCGGAATTCCTGTTCTGCGCAACCTGGAAAGAGGCTGGGTAGCCCGGCCACTGCTGGACTGCCGGCGGGGACAGCTGGAGCAGTACCTGCTGGACCGAGACATCGATTGGCTGAATGATCCATCTAACACAGATACCGGTTTTGACCGCAATTATCTTCGCCAGAGTCTTTTTCCCCTGCTTGAAGAGCGCTGGCCGGGAGTCATCAAGAGGCTCTCACGCACAGCCAGGAACGCGCGGATCACGGCGACCGCGATGGCTGTTTTCATTGAAAGCCAGTCCGGTGACCTGATCAGGGACCGGATTAAGATGCCGCTGCAGAAGTTGCTCGGACTGGAACCGGAAATGCAAACACTGATTGTGCGGCAGTGGCTGCGCCGACATGAAGTTCCGGTGCTTCCTGAGGCTCGCCTGCGTGAATTTCTCGAGCAGCTTGCCGGCGCCGAGCCGGGCAACCAGGCAGAAGTGCAATGGGAAGGCTGGATGATGAAGCGTTACCAGCTTGACATCTGGCTGCACCGACACAAACCGTTCATGCTCTGCCCGGACGTCGCCTGGACAAGCGGCATGAAAGTCGATCTGGGCCCTGACCTGGGCCGATTGCTGCTGAAAGGTAAAAGTGCGGAAATTCCGTCAGCCTGGCAGGTGCGCTCACGCGAAAGCCGCGATAAAATCCGGGTGCGCCCGGAGGGGCCAAGGCTAAAGCTTAAACAGTTATTTCAGTCTGCTCTGATCCCGCCCTGGCTGAGACCCGGAATTCCGGTGCTGGTCTGGGACGATGAACCTGTTGCTGTGGGTGACTGGGTCATCGCTCATCGCTTGCAGACCTGGCTGTACCAAAATGACCTGAAACTGAAATGGCAACCGGCAGACCCCATCCTGGCTCGTCTGCGTATGGATTGTCAACGCTGAGTGACATGAGCAAAAAAGAAACGACTTTACCCGATTTTGAGAAATCCCTGGCGGAACTGGAAGCGCTGGTAGAACAACTTGAATCAGGCGACCTCAGCCTCGACCAGTCGCTGAAACAGTTCAAGCGGGGCGTAGAACTGACCCGGCATTGCCAGGGAGTGCTGGATGACGCGCAACAAACCGTCAGGCAACTGATGGACGTTGATGACGACACCACTGCTGCGCCCATCGATACCAGTGACTGATCCTGCAGCTTTAATCCCTGCCTGGCAGGGCCGTATCGAATCGGTCCTCGACAAGTACCTGCCACTGGCTACTTGCGAACCTGCGCTACTGCACGGCGCCATGCGCTATGCGTCACTTGGGGGAGGCAAGCGGATTCGCCCGGTACTGGTTTATGCCGCGGGGAGAGTCCTCGAAACGCCCGCCAGGCCACTGGACGCGATTGCAGCATCGATCGAATTTATCCACGCTTATTCGCTGATTCATGATGACCTGCCCGCGATGGACGATGACGAACTGCGCCGCGGCCGCCCCACCTGCCACAAGGCCTATGACGAGGCAACCGCCATACTGGCGGGAGATGCTCTGCAGGCGCTGGCTTTCGAAGTCCTGGCGGGGGAATTGCCGCCAAATAACCCTCATGGGATGGCGGTGATTCACAAGATAGCGAGCGCTTGTGGCTCGGTTGGAATGGCTGGTGGACAGGCACTGGATTTAAGCGCCGTGGGCCAGCCCATCAGTGAAGCCACGCTGATAAAAATGCATCGATTGAAAACAGGGGCATTGATCAAGGCTGCGGTGCTTACACCCGCAATTCTGCGGGGTGCTGATCCAGAGACAATCAATCACCTGGGCTCTTACGGCGACTGTATCGGACTGGCCTTCCAGGTGCATGACGACATTCTGGATGAAACAGGTAACAGCGATGTGATTGGCAAAAATACTCAAGCCGACCGGGCACTGAATAAACCCACCTTTCCTTCAGTGCTGGGAATGGAAGAATCCATCAGAAAAGCCTCTGAACTGCGCGACGAAGCCCTTTTTCACCTGCAAGCTATGCAGGGTGACACCAGCTGCCTGGCCTGGGTAGCGGAATATGTAATTAGCCGCGATCGATAGCGTCCGGCTCGCGGCACGGTTAAAATGACACCTATGAACAAGCAGCATTACCCACTACTGAGCGCCATCAGCTCGCCAGCCGACCTGCGCCAACTCGACGAAGAGCAGTTGCCGCAGGTTGCCGATGAGCTGAGACGTTACCTGATAGAATCCGTGGCCACCAGTGGCGGCCATTTCGGCGCAGGGCTGGGGTGTGTGGAATTGACCGTTGCTTTGCACTTCCTCTACGAAACGCCCGATGATCGAATCGTATGGGATGTGGGTCACCAGGCCTATCCACACAAAATACTGTGCGAGCGTGCCGGAAGCATCACCACCATCAAGCAGAAACAGGGCCTTGCACCCTTTCCGAAACGATCGGAAAGTGAATACGACACGTTCGGCACCGGCCATTCCTCAACCTCGATCAGCGCTGCCCTCGGCATGGCGGTCGCGTCGGCAACGCAGCAGGAAGACCGCAAGTGCGTCGCGATCATCGGTGACGGCGCGATGACCGCCGGGATGGCTTACGAAGCGCTCAATCATGGCGGCGATCTAGATAATGATCTGTTGGTGGTATTGAACGAAAACCAGATGTCCATTTCCCCCAATGTCGGAGCCATGACGAAAATGCTGGGCCGCCTGATGAGTGGCCCTACCATGACGGGTATCCGCGAGCGCGGTAAGCGCTTGATGCATCGTGATTCGCGCACCTGGCGCTTCATGAGTCGCTGGGAAGAGCATATCAAGGGCATGGTCATGCCCAGCACCCTTTTCGAGGAGCTGGGTTTCAATTACCTGGGGCCGATTGACGGCCATGATATCCCTACCCTGGTTCGCACCATTCGCACTGCCCGTGATATACCCGGACCGAACCTGCTGCATATCATCACCGAGAAGGGCAAGGGCTATGAGCCCGCTGAGAAAGACCCGGTCAAGTACCATGCCGTTGGGCCGTTCAACCCTGAAACCGGAGTGGTTGCCAAACCCTCCAGCGGAAAATCAAAGCCCAGCTACACCCAGGTTTTTGGTGAGTGGGTGTGCGACATGGCTGAGCAGGACAAGCGTCTGCTGGCCATTACTCCCGCCATGCGCGAGGGATCCGGCCTGGTTGAATTTCATCAACGTTTCCCGGATCGGTATTTTGATGTGGGCATTGCTGAGCAACACAGTGTCACGCTGGCTGCAGGTATGGCCTGTGAAGACACTCACCCGGTGGTCGCCATCTACAGTACGTTTCTGCAACGGGCCTACGACCAGTTGATACACGATGTCGCCTTGCAGGACCTGCCGGTTCTGTTTGCGATTGATCGAGCCGGCCTGGTCGGACCAGATGGACCAACACATGCAGGCAGCTTCGATCTCAGTTTCATGCGCTGCATTCCCGGCATGGTCATCATGGCCCCCGCCGATGAAAACGAATGCCGGCAGATGCTCTACACCGGCTTCCTCCACCAGGGCCCGGCGGCGGTGCGTTATCCGCGCGGAACAGGGCCTGGAGTCGCGATACAAAAGCAGATGACGGCCCTTCCACTGGGCAAGAGCGTGACGCTGCGCCAGGGAAACCGGCTGGCCATCCTCGCTTTTGGCAGCATGGTGGAGCCCTGCAAACCAGTGGCTGAAAAACTGAATGCTACTCTGCTCAATATGCGATTCGTCAAGCCCCTGGATCGCGAGGCAATACTATCAGTTGCGGGGAGCCACACCCAAATCGTGACGGTTGAGGAAAACGCCATCGCAGGCGGCGCGGGCAGCGGTGTCAATGAACTGCTTGCAGCGGAAGGCCTGCCTTTGGATATCCTCAATATCGGTCTGGGTGATGACTACATCCAGCATGCAACACGTGAACAATGCCTGCACCAGGCAGGGTTGGATTCGGAAGGGATCGCAGCCAGGATTATTCGGCGGTTTGGCGCTGTTGATCAGAATCCGTTTGACCTCGAATCATCCGGTACGTCAGGTTAATCCTCATGCCCATCGGCCTGCGCGTTTTTGGCAGGCTATGCTGATAACGTTGCTGCGACGGCCCTTTCATGACCAGCAAGCTGCCATGCTGTAAATCAATGGCGAAAGATTTCTGTCCTTTTTTCCTCACCAGGAACCTGCGTTCCTGGCCCAGGCTGATGGATGCAATAAAGGGCTCTGACCCTAATTCTTTTTCATCGTCGCTGTGCCAGCCCATGCTGTCACTGCCATCACGATAGGCATTGGCCAGCGCGGCATTGAAATGACGGCCGGTGGCGAATTCAATCCGTTCCTTCAGCTCATATAAAAGCGGGTGCCAGAGCGTTGGCTCGAGTTGCAGGCCGCTATAGGAATAACGGGCCTCCGGGTCGCCATACCAGGCGACCAGGCGGGGCTGCAGTACCTGGCGGCCAAACAGCTGAATCCTGTCCTGCCGCCAGGCGAGCTCCTCGCGAAATCGCGCCAGCAAGCGGTCAGCCTCGCTGTTGCAGATGAAGCCGGCATGGTATTCAAAGCACTCAGGATCCAACATTTGCAATTTGACGGTCATGTAGCCGGCCAAGCACCGCCAGCGCCATCGAGGCGCCGATCAGCGCCAGCAACATGTCTGACTGAGTATCCCAGACATATCCCTGCGTACCGAGGAAAGATTCGGCCGCCTCGCTACTGAGCAAGGCTACCCACCACTCGATCAGTTCGTAAAAAGCGCTGAAAGCCAGGCAGATACTGATCACGATCAATGAAAGCCAGCCCCGGCGAGCCACCACCTGGTTCCTGACCAGGATCTCCCGAATCACGATGGCAGGGATAAAGCCCTGTGCAAAGTGACCCAGCTTGTCGTAATTGTTACGCTCTCCGCCCATCCACTGACTGACCCAGTCGCCCAGCGGAACCTCGGCATAGGTGTAATGCCCGCCCACCATCAGCACCAGGCAATGCACCAAAATCAGCCAATAGGCGAGCGGCGTCAGCGGAAAACGCTTGCGGGTAAAAACCAGGATGACAAACGCCAGCAAGGCTGGCGCTACCTCCAGCCACCAGGTCGGATAGTCATGAGGCTGCCAAGCTGACCAGGCCAGGCAGGCAAAGAAAGCGGTCAGCCAGGCAGCGTTCAATTATTCGGCATCATAAACCCGAACAGCCAGAACGTCGCAACTGGAGCCATGCAACACAGAATTCGCCGTGGCGCCGAGCAGTAACTGAACACCTTTTTGCCCGTGAGTTCCGAGCACGATCAGATCCATTGCGTGCTCTTCCGCAAACCGTCGAATTTCGCGGGCGGGCGTCCCGCTTAGAAAGTGACGGCCGGATTCGGGAATACCGACCTCTTCTCCGATGGTATCGAGTTTTTGCCGCAGCTCGGATCGCAAATTTTCCTCAACCTCATCCATGCCGACGAACACGGGCCCGTAAGGCACTACCCCCATGTACACAGAGTCCATGGGTTCCTGGACATAGAGCAAGTGAATTTCACCTTCCGGCGCGGCCACATCGAGCGCCCGTTTCAACACGGCAGTCGACTCGCTGCTCAGGTCAATCGCAACAGCAATTTTGTTGTAACCGGACATAATGTATCTCCAAGATCAAAGGGCACCCCAGTTTTCATTTTATACCAGTGTCAGCAAGATTGAATGACTACCGTCAACGGTCAACCAGATTCCCGCTATTATCATCTACATGATGGATACGCTCCCCGCCCAGATGCTTGCGATGCAAATCGTTCAGTTGGGTTCCATTAGCGCCACCCATCCGCCGTTGGAGCGGCGCTTTATTCCACTGCCACAGGTTCAGCAAAAACACTTATTGATCCGGGTGCTCGCCTGTGGTGTGTGTCACACCGAAATAGATGAAATCGAAGGTCGAACAGCACCCGTTTCACTGCCCATGACGCCGGGACACCAGGTAGTGGGCACAGTGGTTGAAGCCGGCCCTGGTTGCTCCCCGGGATGGGTAGGGAAACGCGTCGGAGTCGCCTGGATCCACTCTGCCTGCGGCGCTTGCCAGTGGTGCCTGGCGGGAACCGAGAACCTGTGCCCTGATTTTTGTGCTTGCGGGCGGGATGTCGGGGGCGGTTATGCTGAATATATGACTGCGCCCCAGGATTTTGTTCACCCGGTTCCAGATTCAATCGGCAGCCTGGAAGCAACCCCTTTGCTGTGTGCCGGCGCCGTGGGGTTTCGGTCTTTGCGGCTTTGCCGCTTGCTGAACGGCCAGCGACTGGGGCTCACCGGTTTCGGTGCTTCAGGCCACCTGGTATTGCAGATGGCCCGGCACCTCTACCCCGAGTCAGAGATTTTCGTATTCGCCCGCAGCGAGCAGGAACGCAGCTTTGCCCTGGACCTCGGCGCTACCTGGGCGGGAGACACCACGGACGTGCCCGCAAATGGACTGCATGCCATTATTGATACGACCCCGGCCTGGCTGCCTGTGCTTGCCGCGATGGAAGCCCTTGAACCGGGTGGCCGCCTGGTCATCAATGCTATTCGCAAGGAATCCGGCGACCGGGACTTAATGGCGCAACTGGACTACGACCGGCACCTGTGGCGAGAGAAAACGCTGACTACGGTGGCTAACGTTACACGCAAGGATGTACGGGAATGCCTGCGGCTGGCAGAAAAAATTCCCCTGCACCCGAGCGTCACCATTTATCCACTGGAAAAGGCAAACCAGGCACTGCTGGAATTGAAGCAGGGCCACATCCGGGGCGCCAAGGTCCTGGAAGTCAGCCGGTGACCAGGTCTGTCTGCTTCCGACGCCGGCGAAACAGACGCGTTGTTATCGCCCATAAAATGACGCCGCCCAGGGCCACCACCAATCCCAGCGCCGCAGCGACCTGCAACAGGGGATGATTGAAATTATCGCGGGTGTCAAAATCCATGATATGCAGCATCCACAGGAAATCGAATATGCGCCATTGCTGGGTTCGCCGCGCCAGCAAATCACCTGTCCACGGGTGAATATAGAGGTTGACCCGGTCAGGCTGGCTGAACGTCACTTTCCATACCGGCAGGTCCCTGCCGCGGATTTCCGGGCTCTGCGACAAGTCTTCTATCCAGTCGACTGAGTCAGGCACAGCCGCTGTCTTTAACCATTGTGCCGCACGGATTTTCGCCTGTTCCGCTGTCAGGCGCGGTTGGATCCGGGCACCATCAGCGGCGACCAGGCGCAGCAGGACTTTCTCATCGGTTTGCACTTCTACCTGCCACCGGGGCGCGCCATCCACGCTGACGAGTTCCAGCCCAAGAAGCTCCCAATCCGGGCCGAATTCGCGATCAAGCAGGACCCGGACGCGATCGGGATGCGCCAGTTCCGGTATTTGTTGCTTGACTGGTGGCGGCATCGACCGGGTCAGGTGTTCGCCACGGATTTCGGTAATCGGTATCAGACTGAAGTAAAGCCCACTGCCCATCCAGGCAACGATCTGAACGGCCATCAGCAGCCCCAGCCAGCGGTGTAATTTTCTGAAAAGTATTCTCATTGGCGCATGATAGCGAAAGTCTGGCAAGATGCGACCATGAATATACCTCTGGCCATCCAATTTGCGCTCTGCCCGCTGGTCCTGCTGAGCCTGTTGCGAATCACCGCCCCTTATGGCCGGCATTACCAGGCAGGCTGGGGTCCGAATTTACCGAACCGGGCCGCCTGGGTATTGATGGAATTACCCGCGCTGCTGGTGATTAGCTTGCTGGTATTAAGCAATCCCGCAGGCAGCAGCCCGCAGGCCCTGATCCCATTGTGTTTCTGGCTGTTTCACTACAGCTACCGCACGTTTGTTTTTCCAGCCCTGATGCAGCCATCGGATAAAACCTTTCCTGCCCTGCTGGTGCTGTTCGCGATCGCTTTCAATTCGCTGAACGGTTACAACAATGCGGAAGCCCTGCTGGATGCGGGCAGGCGGGCTGCACCGTGGTTCAATCTGCATTTTATCATCGGGGCTCTGATCTTCGCAGCCGGTTTCCTGGTGCACTTCACGGCGGACCGGACCATCAGGCGGCTGCGGAAACCGGGAGAAACCGCTTACCGCATTCCCCAGGGCGGATTGTTCCGCTGGGTCAGTTCCCCCCATTACTTCGGCGAGATTCTGCAATGGACCGGGTGGGCGATTCTGACCTGGTCACTGGCAGGAGCGGCCTTCGCTCTCTTTACGTTCTGTAATCTCGCCCCGCGCGCCATCTCCAACCATCGATGGTATCGCGAGCGATTTCCCGATTATCCGGCTAGCCGTAAAATTCTTGTGCCCGGTATTTATTAATTCTGCCGGGCCGACACCAGTCTGTTCACAATTCCTGCACCAATACCCAGGGCGCAACCACGACGGCCCAGAATTCACTGTTGCGCTGCTCCCAGCCTGAGGCGTCCTCATCCGTCGCACGATGCAAAGCACCCTTGTCGTACAGCCTGGCTATTTCATCGGCCTGGTCCCTGACCAGGCATTCAGCAATCAGAACCAGGTCCTGGCCGGCGCCGACGCAGACCACCGCACCACGGGCAAAATGCCGGGCCAGTTCCTTCCAGCTTATTTTGCCGGTCTGGGCATTCAGCAGGTGCTGCGTGTCAATATCCATCGACGTCATTTCAGCAGCGCGTCCGGAACAAATGGGTCCGGGAGATACTGCGCAGGAGTCCACTGCAACCGGTCATTGCTGTCACAACACGAGATGACCCATGAATCTTCAGCCATCAATTCATGCATGACCTGCCTGCAGGCACCACAGGGCGAATGGGCCCGGTCTCCGGGGGTATAAATCACCAGGGTTTGCAGAGTACCCGGCCGCGCACCATCACAAATTGCTGCGGTCAGTGCAGATCGCTCTGCGCATTGCGTCAACCCGAAAGAAGCATTCTCAACGTTACAGCCGCTATAGATCTTGCCGTCCTGCCCTATCACCGATGCGCCCACCGGAAAATGACTGTACGGAGCATAGGAATGTGCGGAGGCAACGACGGCCTGCTCTTTCAGCTGCAGGAAAACCGGACTAAATTCACTCATTCATGCTACTTCCTTCTATCCGTGCATGGATGACCGGCTGAAGTTCAATCGCCTCAGCACCAATTTTGCAGGCATTTCTCAGTTGATCCGCGGCACGATTCCAGTCCTCTTCCCTCGCCGCGTGGACGAATCCCAGAGGGACCTCGGCGTCAACCTGGAAGCCAATGCCGCGGATGTTCGAAATGCCGACTGAAGGATCAATGGCATCATCGACCCTTTGCCTGCCGCCACCCAGTGAGATGACCGCCATTCCGATGGCCCGGGTGTCAATGGCGTTCACGTATCCCGCGGTTACTGGAAAAACAGGCCGGGCAATGGCCGCCGCGGGCAAAAACAGCTCCGGGTTATCCAACAGGCTTGCAGGGCCTCCCTGGGCTGTAACCATAGCCGCAAACTGTTCGGCGGCACGACCGGATTCCAGAGCACCCCGAACCATCTGTCGTCCTTCCTCAATAGTGCCGGCCAGTCCGCCCAACAACAGTAATTCTGCAGACAGCTCTTCCACTACCATGGCCAGCCTGGCGTGCTGTTCTTCCCCTTTCAGAAACGCAACCGCTTCGCGAACCTCCAGGGCGTTGCCCGCCGACCAGGCCAGCGGTTGTTCCATATCGGTCACCACCGCGTTGCAAGGCAAGCCGGCTGCAGCTGCTACCCGCGAGATGTTCCGCGCCAGCTTGACAGCCTGTTCGGCTTTCGGTGTAAAGGCCCCGGAACCGTATTTGATATCCATCACCAGGGCATCCAGCCCTTCCGCCAGTTTTTTCGACAGTATCGAGGAAATGATCAGCGGCGTAGATGCAACCGTCGCAGTCACATCCCGGACCGCGTAAATTCGACGGTCTGCCGGGGCCAGGTCATCCGTCTGGCCAATTATTGCAATACCGTTTTCCCTCACCAGTTGCTGAAATCGGGCCTTGTCCGGCCGGGTGTCAAAACCGGGAATGCTGTCGAGCTTATCCAGGGTTCCTCCGGTATGCCCCAAGCCGCGGCCTGAAATCATCGGAATATACGCGCCACACGAGGCAACGATCGGCCCAAGCAGCAGGCTGACCAGGTCACCTACCCCGCCGGTAGAATGCTTATCCAGAACCGGGCCGTCCAGGTTTTCCCAGCACAGCACTTCGCCGCTGTCCCGCATCGCCAGGGTCAGGTCTTTTTCTTCGCCCAGGGTCATGCCATTAAAAAAGATGGCCATCGCAAATGCCGCAATCTGGGCATCTGATACGCTGTGGTTTGAAACACCGTCGATGAAGGCCCTGATCTCAGCCTGACTCAGCGACAAGCCATCGCGTTTTTTCAGGATAATCTCTTCGGCCAGTTGCATCGGAAGTTCCGGAAGGTAAGCTTCGATTGAATTTGGAGTATTATATTCTACGGTTTTTCGATGGGAATTAGTTGATGCACCTGGTGCACGAAAAAAATCATTTTATCTGGCTGACGATTTCAATGATCGGACTCATGCTGGCCAGCGCAGCCACCGAGGAAATGTCTGATTCATCGGCGATCAGGCTGATCGAGTTTTCCAGTGTGGCTCTGTTGCTTCTTTCCTTGCTCAGTTTGCAAACCAACCGCAAATGGGCCAGGGGATTCCTGGTTCTCATCGGCATCATGATTTTCACGATCGCGGCAAGAAACAGCACCGACTTGTATTATTTCGAGTTTTTTTATCTTAGCCTGCTGTTGATTTTTATGCTTGGCGCTGTCTGGCTGGTAGGCAGCCAGGTTTTACTCACCGGCAAAGTAGATTTCAACATCATTGTCGGCTCGGTGGCGCTGTACATCCTGATTGGGTATATTTTTTCCATTCTGTACACCTTGCTACTGGAATTTTCGCCACATGCGCTCAAGGGCGTGGAGGCGGTTGCCTGGTACGACAACCTATCGACCACCACCTACTTCAGTTTCGTCACGCTGACGACCCTGGGTTATGGCGACATCAGCCCAGCCACCCCGATGGCGAAAGTGCTGGTGGTACTGGAGGCGGTCACCGGCATGTTTTACCTCGCAGTCATCGTCGCCAGCCTGATCGGCTCGATCAAATCAGGGCGGGCTGGTTCCTGATTCACTGCTTCAATACGGACCCGCGTTCCGCCAGCGACCGGCACCTGGACAGCTCGATATCTACCCTGTCCCCATCCGGCTCGTAACAGGTACATCGCCCGGTATCTCCTGACCAGGCGCAAATCAGTGAATCCTCCCATAGCTCCTGCTCCGACTTGCGGCTGCCGTCTGGATGAAACTGTTCGGGCGACACACGCTGCTCCTGCGTTTTCGACCATAGTTCCTGCACACTCCGGATTTCATCACCGAAAGCCAGCCAGATGCCCGCCAGTAGCACGATAACCAGCAAAACATTCATCAGCACCCACCGATCGGTGCGCGAAGGTCCAGCCGGGTTGACGCGCATCTCCCCGATCATTCTTAATGCCCTTTCAGCCTGTTCCGGCTCCAGCACATGAGTACCCTTTTTACGAATATACCGGATCAGCTGTTCAGCAGGCACCAGGTGGTCGGGAGCACGGTTTCGCAGTCCCTTGTGCCCGGTCAAAACAACGATTGGATGAATCTTCGTTAAAGGCATTGCAAGCAGCCGGCCCAGGGTTTCAGCCTGTTTCACGTTATGATGCATCGGGTTATCGATTCGTTTACTGCGCCCCCAGCTTTCCTGCTTCCATCGATCCTGAAATTCACTGCCCGAAATGAAACCACTGACATGCCGGCTTTCAATGACGAATAAGCCAAAACGGGATACCACGATGTGATCAATCCCGACGGTGCCTCCGCCGGCAGGCAGAAGCACATCGTTCAGCAATGTATATCGATCTTTTTCCAGCCCGTTGGCGAGTATGCGGCGGGTGCGCCTTTCGGCGATGTCACCCCTGAAGCGGGGTGAAGCAAGAAAAGCGATGATCAGTACTAACGGTACTATCCAGGCTAGATGCAGTAACACGCGCCAGGCACTAGCCGCACTTCGAATAACCGCAGGACAGGCAAGTTGCACAGTTGTCCATGATCACGACCGCTTTGGTATGACACTTGTTGCACAACGTCGCCGAGGCTGGATACCCGGCATCGCCCTCTATATCGACCGGTTTTGGCGCTGTGGTGGTCGCTTCCGCTTCTGCCCGTTTCTGATCCAGGATGAGTTGCTGTTGCTCCGACAACTCTTCTTTTTCCATCAGTCCGATTTTTTGCAGATGGTGCTCAATGACGGCGCCGATGTCTGCGATAATTGAAGGCATGAACTTACCACCGGGCTTGAAATAGCCGCCCCTGGGGTCAAAAACAGCCTGCAGTTCTTCTGCCAGGAACGTCACATCACCGCCTTTCCGGAATACCGCAGACATCAACCGGGTCAAAGCCACGATCCATTGAAAATGATCCATGTTCTTTGAGTTGATGAATATTTCGAAAGGCCGGCGCTGCTCGTGCTCTGTACCCTGGTTCAATATGATGTCATTGATCGTAACGTACATGGCGTGATCATCGAGCGGAGTCTTGATTTTATAAGTGGATCCCTCAAGCGCCTCCATGCCTTCCGGTCGCGCTACACGCTCGGTCATACGGATGATGGTGGCTGACGGTCTTTCCTGGGAATCGACTTTCGGTTCTTCCCTTTTGGTAATTTCTTCTTCCGGCTTTACGACTTCGTAGCCGACGATTTTATTGGCGATCTTGATACCCATTGCGATATTCCTGAATCTTGTTATCTGTACTGAAGGAAAAGAGGTGTACGTCCTTGTACGCAACACCTCCATAATTTTGACGGGTTCCCAAATCCCTCGCCGTCACTTTATCCCATAATTTTTTATTATTAACTTCCGTGTACCTAAGTACACTTCCTTGTCCCGGAAACTGGCAGAACCGTTTCCATCTCTATGGCCCAGGCCACAGGCCTTTATCCTCTCCGGCTGTATCAATCATCAAGCCATATCCCTGTGCCGGCATGATCCAGCGTGTTATTAAAACTTTCCGTAGTAGCCTTCTTTCAGCGCGTCGAAGAGATTAGCTGCGGTATGAGTTTCACCGTCGTATTCGATCTCTTCGTTTCCTGCCACTTCAACCACTTCACCGTCGTCAAGAACAAACCGGTAGGTGGTGCTTTCAAGGTCTTTGTCCTTGACCAGGACACCCTGGAAAGCCTCCGGGTTGAAGCGGAAGGTGGTACAACCCTTGAGCTGTTTATGATGCGCATACGTGTAAATATCCTTGAATTCCTCGTAAGGGAAATCAGTCGGAACGTTTGCCGTTTTCGATATTGACGAGTCAATCCACTTCTGGGCTGCCGCCTGGATGTCCACGTGCTGCCTGGGCGTGACGTCTTCGGCCGTGATGAAATTTTCCGGCAACCGCGAGGCTTCGTCCTGCGCGTAGGGCATGGCATTCGCATTGATCAATGAGCGATATGCCAGCAACTCATAACTGTAAACTTCGACTTTCTCCTTGGATTTGCGCCCTTCGCGAATCACGTTCCGGCTGTAATGGTGAGCGAAACTGGGTTCAATACCATTGGACACGTTATTGGCAAGCGATAAAGAAATCGTTCCGGTTGGCGCTATAGACGTGTGGTGGGTAAAGCGAGCCCCTTCTTCGGCCAATGCGCTGACCAGGTCCGGCGCAAATTCGGCAACCCGTTGCATGTAACGACTGTACTTCGCCAGCAACACCTTACCGGTTACCATATCCCCCACGCGGTAGCCGTCCGCCTGCATTTCGGGGCGGCGGCGCAACATCTCTCCGGTCACTTCGAAGCGTTCTTCCATGATCGGCGCGGGGCCTTTTTCTCGGGACAGCTCCAGTGCTTCCTCCCAACCGGCCAGGGCCATTTCCCGGGCGACCTTCTCGGTGAATTCCAACGAATTTTCATCACCGTATTTCATGCCCATCATGGTCAGCGTCGAACCGAGGCCAAGAAAACCCATGCCGTGACGCCGTTTGCGGGCAATTTCATCCCGCTGTTTGCCCAGCGGAAGGCCGTTTATTTCCACCACGTTATCCAGCATGCGGGTAAAAATCCGAACGACTTCGCGATAGCTTTCCCAGTCAAAAGCGGCTTCATCGGTAAAAGAGTTAGCCACAAACCGGGTCAGGTTCACTGACCCGAGCAGGCAGGCTCCATAGGGTGGCAGGGGCTGTTCGCCACAGGGGTTGGTAGCCCGGATATTTTCGCAAAACCAGTTATTGTTCATCTCGTTGATCCGGTCGATCATGATGAACCCCGGCTCGGCAAAGTCATAAGTGGATGACATGATCATGTCCCACATGCGACGGGCGGGTACGGTCTTGTAGATACGGCATGCCACCAGGCCATCTTCCCGCGTGATGTAGCCACGTTTGTCCGGCCATTCACGCCAGATGACCTGCTCCGGATTATCCAGGTCTATGCCATCCGCTTCATGGTCGTTGATTGGAAACGCGAGGGCCCAGTTACCGTTTTCTTCAACCGCACGCATGAACTCGTCGGTGATCAGCAGGGAACAATTAAACTGTCGCAGCCGGCCGTCTTCCCGCTTGGCGCGAATAAAATCCATGGCGTCTGGATGTCCGACTTCGAACGTCGCCATCTGTGCACCACGCCGGCCGCCCGCGGACGAGACGGTGAAACACATCTTGTCGTAGATATCCATGAAGCTCAGCGGGCCTGAGGTATAGGCTCCTGCGCCGGATACATAGGCGCCTTTTGGCCGCAGGGTCGAAAACTCGTAACCGATTCCACAACCGGCCTTCAGCGTCAGCCCTGCCTCGTGTACCTTGTCGAGAATGCCGTCCATTGAATCCCGGATGGTTCCCGAGACCGTACAGTTGATGGTCGATGTCGCAGGTTTGTGCTGCTGGGCACCGGCATTGGAAGTAATTCTTCCTGCCGGTATGGCGCCCCGACGCAAGGCCCATAGAAAAGACTTGTACCACTGTTCCCGCTTTTGCTTATCGTCTTCGACGTCTGCGAGGGCACGCGCGACGCGCTTGTAGGTATCGTCTATATCGTTGTCGATGATTTCGCCGGTTTTTGACTTAAGCCGGTACTTTTTATCCCAGATATCCAGCGAGGCCGCCTGGAAAGGAATGTCTTTAGAATCAGTGCCAATGGCCTCAACCTGCACGCTGCTCATTAATTTTTCCGTGTAATTAGTTGGTTTTGTTACGTTATGGGCACAACTTATTGTGCTCTATTTTTTTTTAAGACACAAGATATTGTGCCCGCGGTGGTAAAAGATACGCCCCTGAAATGGCCCTGTCAAATCAAAATGAAGCCGGACATGATTTGAACCAGATGACAGATTTAATCGAAATTTCAGAGACTTAAATGACATTCAACAAAGATGAAGCTGCTACTGCTGCACCCGAAAGCGGCTGAAATGCGCCAAAACAGGGGATTTCGCTTCGTCGCAAATACTCGATTCAATCACCCTGGCCTGCTCAAATAGCAACGTTTCCCGGCCAGGAGGCCCTATGCTGCACGTCGTTTTGTACCAACCGGAGATACCTCCGAACACCGGAAATATCATCCGCCTTTGTGCCAATGCCGGGGCTGCGCT
>Ga0316187_10001147_pt1 | contig 22470 bp, 24 predicted proteins | sample CroRivburrow1_MG_FD_204927 | JGI IMG/M metagenome (GOLD analysis project Ga0316187, IMG submission 204927) | Coastal sediment microbial communities from Maine, United States - Cross River worm burrow 1 | ecosystem: Environmental > Aquatic > Marine > Coastal > Sediment | place: USA: Maine...
ATGTCATCGAGAAGCGTATCGAGCAGGGTTGTGCTGCGCCATGCCCCGCCAACGGAATCCATGCACACCAGGGTGACGAGGGGATTGTGGCCGGTAAAGGCGATGAGCTTGCCGGAGGGATTCAGATGCTGGCGAAAATTCTCGGGGATTTCATCGAGTGCCGCGCCCAAAACAATAGCGTCGAACTGCCCCGCGTCATCCAACGCGCCACTTTCCATGGCGTTGGCGCATATGATTTTGACATTGTCGATGCCGTGCAGGTCGAGGTTGTTGCTGGCAAGGTCCGCCAGTTCCTGATGAATCTCAAAGGAAAGCACTTCTTTTGCATGCGTAGCGATCAAGGCAGTCATAAAACCCGCGCCTGCGCCCACTTCCAGCACCCGCTCATGGCCTTGCAATTCCAGGGCCTGGAGGATGGTGGCTTCATGCAGGGGGCTGAACATCTCCTGACCGCATGGCAGCGGCACCTTGCCCTCCATATAGGCCAGGCTCTGAACCTCCGCTGGCACAAAGCGCTCGCGCGGTAATGCTTCAATGGTATCCAGCACGATGGGATCAAGCACCTTGCAACACCTTATTTGATACTCAACCATATTGCGTCGCGCGGTTTCAAAATCGATGGCTGCCATGCGCACGTCACCTCCCGAGGTGTTTGCAAAAGCCTGCAACAGTTGGCTGTTATTGACAAGGGGAGAAGGGCGGTGTTCAAAGTGCGATTTTGGCACCAATCGGCGTGTGGCATATAAGCAATACTACGTATGAATCAAATTGCCACAGTTTGCTTGTCTAGTAGTTGACTACTGCGCCTCGCTTTGTCGGTATTAGCAATCATCTGACTCAATCAGATATGGGAGGATTATTTTTATGAAGAACATACTTCGTACTGCCGTTCTGGCAGTTGCTTTAATTTTCGCCACGGCTCCTGTGATGGCGCAGGATTTTGAAATTAAGCCCTATGCTGGTGTGGGGATTGGAGCATTTATGCTCGACGTCGAGGACAGCACTCCGGGCGACCCGTTTGCTACGGATGATACCGTATTTGGCGGGTTCTTAGCGGTGGGAGCGGATGTGCATGAATATCTTGGATTAGAATTGCGCGTTGGAACGACAAGCGATGGTTCGGAAAGCATAATCGTCCCAGGTGTCGGGACGGTAGCAGTAGACTATGGTCCGAGTTACTTCATCTCCTATTTGGCCAAGGTGCAGTATCCGGCCACCCCGGAACTGCGTATCTATGGTTTGATTGGAGGTACAACTGCTAAGGTTGAAACTTCTTTTACTGCAATGGGTTTTCCAGTCGTAACCGACAGTCAAACGGAAACGGGTGTGAGCTTCGGTGCAGGTGTTGATTACACCGTTATGGATAATGTTAGCGTCGGTGCCGAGTGGGTACGCTATTGGCACAACGTCAATTTTGACGCTACGACTGAAGTCGACATTGACGGTATCTCAGCTACAGTGAAGTACGAGTTCTAGATTCGCTATAGTGGTAAAAAAGGCCCCGGCTTGTCCGGGGCCTTTTTTAGTTATAGTTCAATGTGTTATGTGGTGATATTCATACATTGTTAGCAGATGTGATTGGCGTCACGGAGCCTTACGGCTGGTGATCTTTAATCAGCTCTAGTGAGGTGCTTGCGATGAAACGCATCCTAGGGATTGCCACGTTGCTTTCAGCCCTGTGTTTATCTCCCATGTCGGTTTTGGCGCTGGACTTTCAGCAGACCTACGCAGGCGGAAGCCTTGCCTTCTTCAATCTTAATACAGGCCTTGGCGGTAGCGACACGGTCTTTGGCGCTTACGGACAGCTAGGCATTGATTTCGGCCGCTATGATTTTCTCGGGGCGGAACTGCGCCTGGGTACGACCGATGAGGCCGCGACGGCATTTTCCACTGCCGGCACGCATCATTTCATTCTGCACGGCATTGACTACTTTGTGTCCCTCCTGGCCAAAGGCCACTATCGCATTGCCAGGGGCGCTCGCGCCTATGGACTGCTTGGTTTGAGCACGGTGAAAACCTCCACCACAACCTTGCAGGCTGGTGTGATAACGGGAACCGTGAGTGAGAGCGATACGTCCACCGACTTTGGCTTTGGTTTCGGATTGGACTATCGCATCCAGGATGTTCTTCTGCTTGCGGGGGAATGGGTGCTTTATAATTCAGACGCCAGCGGTTTTGCTCTTAACCTGAAATACGAATTCTAGCGCATTCAAAAGTAGCTCAGGTCATTCTCCGGCGCTTACTTTGGGCCATATTCCATTAAGAGTGTAATGATCGCTTGACACATCCCTCTATTACTGATAGTATCTATCACTCTCGTTGATAGCCAGTTGGAGGTGCCCCCATGTCGAAAAGAATGAAAGAGACCATCGAGTATGATGCGGAAACACTGCTTATAGCTGTTGTCACGATAGCGTTCTGGGTAGCCGTCATCACGTTTTGACAGCCAATTATTCCCTGGCATTAAAGCCCCGCTAAATGCGGGGCTTTTTTTATCCATGACCGTGATCCCTCGGAATCATTGAACGCGCAATCTGATGCAATTCGCATTAGGCTAAGGCCATGTTCACTGGAATTATCATGGATATAGGGCGCATTGAGGACATTCAACCGGAGTCAGCCCAGACGCATATGCGGTTTTCCACCGCCCTGGCAACTTCCAGCTGGCAAGCAGGGGATTCCATTGCCGTGGATGGTTGCTGTCTGACGATTACCGGTTTGCCGAAACCAGGCATGTTTGCCGCTAGCCTGTCGCAGGAAACCCTGGACCTAACCTGTTTCTTTCAAGCTTCACCAGGACAGGTGGTGAATCTTGAGCCGGCATTAAAAATAGGCGATCCGCTGGGCGGCCACTGGCTGACGGGACATGTCGATGGCATCGGTCGCATTGTAGATATCGCCATGGCGGGCGAGCATCGGCGCATAAGCTTCGAATTGCCGCCAAAGCTGGCGCGATACCTGGTCGTCAAGGGGTCGACCGCCGTCAATGGCGTCAGTCTGACCATCAATGAAGTGGATGATTGCCGCTTTACCGTCAATCTCATTCCCCATACCCTCGCGCATACGAACTTGGGCCGGTTGCAGTTGGGCAGCCAGGTCAATATCGAAACCGATATTCTGGGCCGTTATGTCGAGCGATTGCTCGCATGTCGAGGCCAGGACGATGGAGCGCCATGAGCCTTGCAAGCTGTGATGAACTGATTGAGGAGCTGCGCGTTGGACGCATGATTGTGCTCGCCGACGACGAGGATCGTGAGAACGAGGGCGATCTGGTCATGGCGGCGGAATGGGTAACGCCGGAGGCCATTAACTTCATGGCTACCCATGCCAAGGGCCTGATTTGCCTGTCGCTCACCGAAGGTCAGGTCAAACGTCTGAAACTTCCACTGATGGTGGTTGATTCCAACGCCAAGTTTAAGTCCGCCTTTACCGTGTCGATCGAGGCGGCTGAAGGAGTTACCACCGGTATTTCAGCCTATGACCGTGCCCAGACCGTGCGAGCCGCCATCGCCGACGGAGCCAAACCGGAGGACGTGGTCAGCCCCGGCCACGTGTTTCCGCTGATGGCGAGAAATGGAGGCGTGCTGGTGCGCGCCGGTCACACGGAAGCCGGCGTGGATCTGAGCCGTCTAGCCGGACTGAAACCGGCGGCGGTGATCTGCGAGATTATGAACGAGGACGGCTCCATGGCGCGCATGCCGGAACTCAAGACGTTCGCTGCCAGGCACGGCCTCAAGGTGGGCTGCATCGCCGACATCATCAGCCACCGCTTACAGCATGACTCGCTGGTCAAGCGCGAGGTTGAAGTGCGCCTGCCGACTGAATTCGGCGAGTTCAAACTCTACGGCTACAGCAACGTGGTCGATGGCGCTGAGCACGTGGCGCTGGTCTTGGGCGAGCCGGGCCCGGATCGGCCCTGCCTGGTACGCGTGCATTCCGAGTGCCTGACTGGCGATGTCTTTACCTCGCAGCGCTGCGATTGCGGCAGTCAACTTCAGGCGGCTATGCGCCAGGTCAGAGAAGCGGGGGAAGGGGTAATTCTCTATCTTCGCCAGGAGGGGCGCGGCATTGGCCTGCTCAATAAACTCAGGGCCTATGCCATACAGGACAAGGGGCACGATACAGTGGAGGCCAACAAACAGCTCGGCTTCCGCGCCGATCTCAGAGACTACGGCATTGGCGCGCAGATGCTGCGTGACGTCGGCGTGTGTAAAATGAAGCTAATGACCAACAATCCAAAGAAGATCATTGGTCTGGATGGCTATGGCATGGAGGTTGTCGAGCGCGTGCCACTGCAAATGAAGCCGCATACTGAAAACATCAGCTATCTACGCACCAAACAAAACCGGCTAGGCCATTTACTGGACGTCAAGGGTGATGACGCATGAGCCGCGACGCTCCGGCACTTGAGGGCCGGGTGGATGCCGAGGGTTTGCGCATCGGCGTGATCGTCAGCCGCTTTAATACCGACATCACCGAAGCGCTGCTGCAAGGCGCGCTGGAAGCACTTGCGGAGCATGGCGCTGATGCCGGCCAGATCAGTGTATTGCGCGTGCCAGGCGCTTTTGAGATTGGCGCCGCCGCCGCGCGCATGGCCGATTCGGGCTACCAGGCCATTGTTTGCCTGGGTTGCGTCATCCGTGGTGAGAGCACGCATTACGATTACGTCTGTCAGGGCGTCACGACTGCCGTCGGGACCATCGCCAACCGCGGCGATGTCGGGGTCGGTTTCGGCGTGCTGACGGTGGAAACCGAGGCGCAGGCGCTGGACCGAGCAGGCGGCGTGCATGGCAACAAGGGGGCGGAAGCGGCGCTAACGGCCGTGGAGATGGCGCGCCTGCTCGAAACCCTGGGAGCATAAGTGGCGAATCGTCACAAATCGCGCCAATCGGCGCTGGAGATTCTTTACGCCTGGGAAAGCGGTGGCCGAGACCAGGAATCGATTCCGGCGCTTTTGGCCGGACGTCTGCAACAGGATGACCGGCGCAACCAGGACGAAGCCTTTCTGCGCGAGGCCGTGCTGCATGTCAGCACGCACAGCGATGAGCTCGACGTATTCGTGACCAAGGCCGTGGGCGGCAGAAGCCTCGACAGGCTGGGCATGGTGGAGCTGAATGTGCTCAGGCTGGCCGTGTGGGAGCTTAAGGAGCGTCTTGAGATACCTTTCAAGGTTGTCATCAATGAGGCGCTGAATCTCTCGCGCGCCTACGCCGACGAGCATTCCTGCGCTTTCGTCAACGGTGCTCTCGACCGCATCGCCAGGCAATTACGCAAGGCAGAGGCCGCCGCCGCGAGAGTCTGATGGTTTCAGAATTCGATATCATTGACCGTCTTTTCAGACAGAGCTGTGGTTTTCGCCACCCCCGGACCGTCGTCGGCAATGGCGATGACGCCTCCATTCATCAACTGGGCAAGGACGAGAACATCGTGGTCAGCATGGATATGTCGGTAGCCGGCATTCACTGGCCGGAGGACTTTCCGCTGGATGACGCCGCCGACCGCGCCGTAAGCGCCGCCTTGTCCGACCTGGCTGCCATGGGGGCGCAGCCAGCCTGGGCCTGGGTGGGCGTGCAGGCAGCAGACGCCGAATCCATCGCGCCTTTGGCTAAAGGCGTAGGCGCAGCGCTCAATCGCCACCAGGTCGAACTGGCGGGGGGCGATACCGTGCGCAGCCCAAACAACGCCCTTTCCGTAACCGTGGCGGGTCTGGCACCAGCCGGTGAGGTCATGCGGCGGGATGCGGCGCAAGATGGCGATGGCGTATGGCTATGCGGCAGGCTTGGTTTTGCCGCCTTGGGATTGCAGCAATGGCGACAGGGCATCCGTGACGGGACGTTCATCGACGCCTTTATGCACGTCACCCCGATGATCGAAACCGGGATCAAACTGTGCCAACTCGACGTGCGCTGTTGCATCGATGTCAGCGATGGGCTGTTACAGGATGCCGGGCATATCGCCCAGGCTTCCGGCCAATGCCTGCAATTGCAAACACAGGACATACCCGGCCTCGATGAGCTTGCCAATGCCTGTTCACGGCGGCAGGCCATCGACTATGTATTGGCTGGCGGCGAGGATTACGCCCTGCTGTTGACCGCGCCTGAGCAGCTGAGCGACCGGCTTGCGGGCCTGGCCTGCCGCATCGGTCAATGCACGGAAAGACTTCCGGCTGGCGTGTGGCTGGATGCCAAACCCGTTGGCGCAGACATGAAAGGCTACGACCATTTCGCCCGCTGTCGCTAGATTCATCTGCGCCGGCCTGGGTAGCGGATGGGTTCCGGCTGCACCAGGCACGGCCGGCAGTTTGGCAGCCATCCTGCCTGGATGGGCCATTTGGCATGCATGGGGAGCGGTGGGTCTGTTGGTCGCCCTGATACTGCTTATGCCGCTTGCCTGTTGGGCATGCCATGCCTTCTTGTCGCACGAGCCGGCCGACAAGGATCCCGGGTGGATCGTCGTCGATGAATGGCTGGGCCAATGGTTGTGCCTACTGATCGTGTCACTTGTCGTCGAGTTGAATGTATCCTGGCTGGCCGCCTGCTTCGCCGCTTTTCGCCTCCTTGATATCGCCAAGCCCTGGCCCATCGGCATGGTGGAGCGCATAGGGCCGCCCTGGTGGTCTATTCAGGCGGACGATCTTCTGGCCGGGGCGATTGCCGGGGCCGCGCTTGCTGGCGTGGCGCTGTGGTTATGACCAGGGCCGTACTGGCGTTCAGCGAAGCCGCGCGCGCCGATCAGGCCTGCGCCGGCATCATGGCTGGCTGGCTGGGTGCCTGGCTGCGTTCGGCGGGAGCCGATGCCATCGAGGTGTGCGACCTGATGGATCATGCCTGGCGGGAGGAGCCCGGCTGGCAGGTGTGTCTGGGTAGTGAAACCGAGCTATTTCGCCTGGGGCTGGCCCAAGGGCGCAGGATCGCGGCCTTTGAGCAAGGACAGGGGTTGATTGGCGCGGAGCGGCTTCAGCTCATCAATCCTGAGCGCAATGCATGGTGGTATCGCCGCAGCGAAAAACAGGACATCACGATACTGTTGCCGCTGGGCGACGTCGCCTACCAACGCCAGGCATGGTTGTCCGTGCTGAGTGGCGGCCAGCCATTGTTGCCCCTGCAAGTGTTCCATGGGGAGGGCGGCGATCTCGTTCTGGAGCCGGGGCTAAGCGGGTCGATAGGAGATCATCCGGACATGGGTGCGCTGCTCAACGATGGCGGTTACCTGCCCGAGGAGCAATTGCCGCAACTGCTCAGACAGCACAACTGGGGCGTGCGTTTCGCGGAATCATGTACGGCGGGGGGGCTCAGTGAGCGTCTGAGCCGCATTCCTGGCGCTTCGGCCGTGCTGGACCGGGGCTGGGTGACCTATAGCAATGCGGCCAAGCAGTCGCAGTTGCATGTGCCCCGCAGGCTGATTGAAAAGCACGGGGCGGTTAGCCGCGAGGTTGTTGAGGCCATGGCCGAGGCTGGCCGGGACCGGGAAAATGCCTGCGTCGCCGTCAGCGGCATTGCCGGCCCCGATACCGACCACCAGCCAGTCGGGCGGGTGTGGGTTGCCGCGAGTCTGCCGACCGGCGCGATGTGCTCGCAATGCCTGCAACTCGACGGTTCCAGGGCGGCGATCCGGGCCAGGGCCGCTATCGCCGCCATGGCCCTGCTGATCAACAAACTAGCTGAATCCTAGAGAAACAACTGGAAGGCGGGGTTGGCCGTTTCTTCAACGAAGAAAAATGTCACGTCTTGCAGAAATCGATTGAATGCATCCATATCCTGTGGCGGCACCTCCATGCCGACCAGCACCCGGCCAAATGCGGCACCATGATTGCGGTAATGAAACAACGAAATGTTCCAGCGGCCAGCCAGCTTGCTGAGAAACTCCAGCAGGGCTCCGGGCCGCTCCGGAAACTCAAAACGGTAGAGTAATTCGTTTTGGGCGCTGGCGCTGCGGCCGCCAACCATGTGGCGCAGGTGCAGCTTGGCCAACTCATTGTTGAGCAGATTGGCGACGGCATAACCCTGATCTATGAGTCGCCGTTCAATGGCATCGGCCTCCTCGGCTGAGCCGATGCCCATGCCGACGAAGATGTGCGCCTCATCGCGGCTGGCCAGCCGGTAGTTGAACTCGGTGATGACGCGCGGCCCCAGAAGCCGGCAAAAGTCCATGAACGCACCGGGCCTTTCGGGGATGGAGACGGCGAACAGGGCTTCCCGATGTTCGCCGATTTCAGCGCGTTCCGACACGTGGCGCAGGCGGTCGAAGTTCATATTGGCGCCACTGTTGATGCAAACCATGGTTTTGCCGCGTGTACTTTCGCGTTCGGCATAACGCTTCATGCCGGCTACCGCCAGCGCGCCGGCCGGTTCCACAATGCTGCGGTTTTCATCAAAAATATCCTTAATGGCGGCGCAAACCTCATCGGTGTCCACCAGCATGACCTCATCGACATACTCTCGCACCAGATCGAAGGTATGCTCGCCGACCTGCTTCACGGCCACGCCATCCACAAATATGCCGACCTGATCGAGCACAATACGTCGGCCTGCCGCAAGCGAGTGATGCATGGCGGCCGAATCTTCAGGCTCGACACCAATCACCCTGGTGTCGGGCGATAGATGCTTGAGATAAACGGCGATACCAGCCGCTAGGCCGCCGCCGCCGATGGGAACAAACACGACGTCGATATCGCGCGGGGCCTGGCGCAGAATCTCGGCGGCAATAGTGCCCTGGCCGGCAATTACATCAGGATCATCATAGGGATGGACATACACCATGCCTGTCTCGTCCCTGATCTGCTCGGCGCGATCCGCGGCCTCCGAATAGTTGTCGCCGGCCAGCTCTACATGCGCACCCATGGCCCGCACCGCCTGGGCTTTGATTTCGGGCGTCGTGCGTGGCATGACGATGGTGACCGGGCATCCGCGTTTTTTGGCGCTTAGGGCCACGCCCTGGGCATGGTTGCCAGCCGATGCGCACAGCACGCCGCGCTCACAATCAGCTGCGCTGAGGTTGGCGATTTTGTTATAGGCGCCCCTGAGCTTGAAGGAAAACACCGGTTGCATGTCTTCGCGCTTAAGCAGAACCTCGTTGTGCAGGCGGCCGGAAAGCTTGGGCGCCAGCTCCAACGGCGTGGTGCATGCGATGTCGTACACCTTCGCACTTTCGATGGCTGCGACGTAGTCCTTCAACATGCCGGCTTTCTACCATGACGGGACGGGTTCGCGCCATGGCCAGTGCTCCGTCCGGAATATATCTTGTGTTGCAGCTTGTTTGGCCGGGAACTTCGCCTTGGCTCGCGAGCGCAGGACTGGCCATGCCAATTCAAGCGAGTGCAGCAACGGCGAAGGCCGGCCCGGAGGGAGCACTAGCGTTTGGCCGGCGCATAGCAAAGAATAAGCGAATGACGCATATCGATCGCGGACTGCTTTATGCCGAGGCCTGCTTTGAAACCTTGCGCATCATCGATGGCGCGGTGTTTGACTGGCCGGCGCATGAAGCGCGCCTGAAAAGGGGCCTGGACGCTTTTGGCCTGCCATTGCCGGAGGGGCCGCTTGATCGCTGCCTGGAAGCGGCCGAGCGATGTAGAAGCGATGCTATCGTGCGCCTGACGGTGACCGGCGGCGTGGCCCCGTGGGGCCTGAGGCCAGTCCAGCCTGCATGCCCTGGCGTCTACGCCCAGGCCAAGCCATTTGCACCTTTGCCGCAGCCTCTGAGACTTGTGACGCTTACCTGGCCTTTTCCGTTGCGGCAAAAAATTGCCAAATTCACCGCCGATTACGCCGACACCCTTCGCGCTACGCACATGGCGCGGGTGCGGGACGAGATGGATGTCGTTATATGCAGTAAAACAAACGTATATTCAGGCGCTTATGCGAATATATTCATGCATCGTCAGAGCTCCTGGTGGACGCCGGAAATCGGAGCGGGGGTGCTTCCCGGCATCGTGCGCAAAACCATTGTTGCCAAGGGCGCGGCGAAGGAGGCCTTATGCCCGCTTTCATGGCTGGATGATTGCGACGCCATAGCATTGAGCAACAGCGGCGGGTTTATTCTTCCCGTCGGGGAGGTGAACGGCCGCGTCCTGGCCCATGATCACACCGTTTATGCTCCGTTAATCGCGTCCCTGTTGGGAAAACCGGGCGTGCCGGAGGTGCTGCCATGCGTCGCCTGATCTGGTTGGCTGCATGCCTGCTGATTGGCACGACTGCTTTCGTCGGGTGGCAGGTGTCCGTGCCGGTACAGCCTTCAGCGGCCGTGGAGGTGGAGATACCCAGGGGGGCATCCAGCATTATGATAGGTCGCGTGCTTGCCGGGCAGGGTGTCATCGATTCAGCCTTACTGTTTCGGGCGGTGGCCAGGATGAGTGGCAAGGCCGAGCGTCTGCAAAGCGGTTATTACCGTTTTTCCGAGCCGTCGAGCCTGCTGGAGGTGTTGCAGCGGCTTCATCGCGGTGATGTCATGGCCTTTAAGGTGACGGTGCCGGAAGGACTGCGTACCGATGAAATCCTGGCCCTGCTGGCGCGAGAAACGCAAACGCCTAAGGAGAATTGGCAGAAGACGCTGACTGCCTTGCTGGACGGCCAGGAATCCGAGGGCGTGCTACTGCCCGAAACCTACAGCTACCATAAGCCCGTTCAGCCCTCCAAGCTGCTGGCCGAAATGCTGGCGGCCCAAAAGCAAGTGATCGAGGGGCTCAAGCAAGTGGATATGGATGAGTCCAATCTGCGCGCTATGGCTTCCATTATCGAGAAGGAAACCTCGCTGGATGAGGAACGGCCACTGGTATCGGCGGTTATTCATAACCGCCTTGAACGAGGTATGCGTCTGCAAATGGATCCCACGGTTATTTATGGCCTGTGGCGCGAAGACGGCGCATTCTCGGGCAATCTGCGCAGGGCCGATCTGGCGCGCGATACGCCCTGGAATACTTATACCCGGAACGGACTGCCGCCCACGCCCATCGGCAATCCGGGGCGGGCGAGCCTGCTGGCGGCGGCACAGCCGGCAGACGTGGATTATCTGTATTTCGTCGCCAGCGGCGATGGCGGCCATGTGTTTGCCAGCAGTTTCGAGCAGCATAGCCAAAATGTGCGCCGCTGGCTGGCCATCGAACGGCGGACAAGCGGGGGGCGTGGTGAGTGAGCGTGATGTGGCCATTATCGTCGTGCGCGTGCCCGATGCGATGACGGTGCGCCTGCAGGGCATTCTTGGCGGCGAGGACGGGCTGGCGACCATGCGCTGCCGTGACCCCGAGCACCGCGAGCAGCAATTGTGGACGACGGTGCCGCAATTGAGTGAGCTGCGCGCTTGGCTGGATTCGCTTCCGGTAAGCCTGCAAGTAGAATGCCTGCGCGAGGAAATTATCAGCGGGGAGGGTGCATGCACGGACGGCTGATCACCTTCGAAGGCGGAGAGGGCTGCGGTAAGAGCACCCAGGTGCGGCGCACGGCCGACTGGCTGCGCAGCCGGGACGAGCAGGTGCTTACCACCTTCGAGCCAGGCGACACCTCCCTGGGAGCAGGAATCAGGCAGTTGCTGCTGTCCGGCGAGCATACTCCGGTGGCCGAAGCCGAGTTGCTTCTATTCCTGGCCGACCGGGCCCAGCATGTGCGTGAGGTCATCCAGCCGGCCCTGACCGACGGTTGCTGGGTATTGTGCGACCGTTATTCGGATTCGACTCTGGCCTACCAGATGGCTGGACGCAGCCTTGAGGAGAAGGACGTGGAGTCTATGCTCCGAGTTGCCGAAGCCGGCTGCCGGCCGGCGCTGACCCTGTGGCTGGACATCGATCTTGCTACCGGCATGCAACGCATGCGCGAACGTAGTGACGGGCGAACGCGGCTGGATGATGAGTCGCATGTGTTCCACAAACGCGTGCACCAGGCGTTCGCCAAGATACACGCCAGTGAGCCGGAGCGGGTCCATCGCGTTGATGCGAGTGGGGATATTGAGACGGTTCAATATGAGATGCGCCAGGCGATATGCCGGCATTTCGCGGAGCTCGCATGAAGCCACTGATTGGCCACGCGGAGGTCGCTACACGTTTTCTAAATGCCCTGAGCAGTGGGACTATGCACCATGCCTGGTTGCTGCATGGTGCCAGCGGTATCGGCAAGTCGCTGCTGGCCCGGCATATGGCCACGGCATATTTGTGCGAGACCAACCGGCGTCCGGGGGCCACGCAAGCCGCCTGCGGCGAATGCCACGGCTGCCGCATGTTTGAGGCTGGATCTCATCCTGATCTGTTTCAGCTGGAGCTGGCTGAGAAAAAACGGGACATCAGCGTGCAACAGGCGCGCGACCTGCTCGATTTCCTGTCGCTGAGCGGTGCTGAATCGCGGCGCAGGGCTGCCGTCATTGATGATGCCGAAACCCTCAACAGGCAGGCCGCCAACGCTCTGCTCAAGGGCGTGGAGGAGCCCGGCAGCGGGCTGCTGCTCATCCTGGTATGCAACGATATGCAGCGCTTGCCGGCGACCCTGCGCTCCCGCTGCCTGTTGCAGCCATGCGATCCACTTGCCGATGTGGACTGCCTGAAGGTGCTGGAGGCCCTGGATTTACCCGCATCTTGTAAAGAATTGGCGGTGCGCCTGGCTGAGGGGCGGCCGGGCAGGGTGGCGTGCATGGGTAGTGAGGAGCTTGGCCGCGCTATGTCGGAGTGGTGGAAGCTGAACGCCAACATGGCCGCTGCCGACGTCGGCGATATCGACGGCTGGATCAGCCGCCATGTGGCCAAAGCGCCGCATAGCCTCATCGTCGACGTGGTCCTGCATCATCTGGCCCCAAGGCTGGCGGATTCCACCGGTTCATTCGATGCGCTTGACGGCCTGCACGAAGCGGCGAGCAGGATCGCCATGTGGCCAGAGACCGTGCGCCGTCACACCCTTCGGCCCGGTCCGTCATTGCTGGCGCATATGGTAGGTTTGCGTTTAGCCTTGCGCCGCGTCAACAAAGCCGCCTGAGGAAGTTTGAGAACGACATGTCCAATTATTATCTGACCACGCCGATCTACTACGTCAATGACGAGCCGCACCTGGGCCACATCTACACGACCATTGCCGCCGATGTGCAGGCGCGTTACCAGAGGCTGTGCGGCAAGGACGTATATTTTCTTACCGGTGTCGATGAGCACGGCCTGAAGGTGCAGCAAGCGGCCGAATCGCGCGGCATCCTCCCCATCGAGCTTGCAGGCAAGGTGGTAGACCGTTACTTGAGCTTGTGGCCGCAACTATCTATAAGCAATGATGATTTTATCCGAACTAGTGAAGATCGGCATAAGGCCGCCGTGCAGGAGATGTGGCGGCGGATTGATGCCGCTGGCGCGATCTATAAGGGCGCGTATGAGGACTGGTATTGCGTGCCCTGCGAATCGTACTGGACCGAAACGCAGCTCAAGGAGGCTGGCACCTGGGACGCCAGGCATTGTCCGGACTGCAGCAGGCCGGTCGAGCTTGTCAAGGAAGAGTCCTATTTTTTCCGCTTGTCCGATTACCAGCAGCGGCTGCTGGATCATATCCGCGAGCATCCGGATTTCATCGCGCCCGCTTCGCGCCGCAACGAGGTACTGCGCTTTGTTGAGCGCGGCTTGAATGATCTATCCATTTCGCGCACAACATTTTCCTGGGGCGTGTCCGTGCCCGGCGACGATAAGCATGTCGTCTATGTGTGGATTGATGCGCTAACCAATTATCTTACCGGGCTTGGTTTCCCGAACGACGATGCGCTGGAGCGCTTCTGGCCCGCCGACGTGCATTTGATCGGCAAGGATATTCTGCGCTTTCACGCCATCTATTGGCCGTGCATGCTAATGGCGGCGGGCCTGCCGGTCCCGAAGCGCATTTTCGCGCATGGCTGGTGGACGGTGGAAGGTGAGAAGATGAGCAAGTCCAGGGGCAATGTCGTACGCCCGGCCGAGCTGATCGATGAAGTCGGCGCGGATGTGGTGCGCTATTTCCTGTTGCGGGAGGTGCCCTTCGGCCAGGACGGGGATTTTTCGCACACGGCATTGAAGCAGCGCTACAACACCGAACTGGCCAATGACCTGGGTAATCTGCTCAACCGCAGCCTGTCGATGTTGCACAAATACCGCGAAGGTAAACTAGGAGAAGTGCAACCGGGCCAGGAAGAGGACCGCGCATTGCTCGCCGATGTAGAGTCCATGCTCAGCGATGTGGACGCGGCCATGCAGCAGCTGGCCTTTCACGAGGCCCTGGATCGCATAAATCAGGTGGTGCGCCACTGTAATCGCTACATAGAGGTGTGCGCGCCATGGGCGCTGGCCAAATCCGGCGATGCAGGACGCCTGGACACTGTTTTATATCACCTGGTCGAAACATTGAGGTTGGTGAGTCTCACCCTGTCGCCGTTCATGCCACAAAAGACCGCGGCCATGATGAAACAGATCATGAACCAGGAATGTGACCCGGAGGCTTTGTCCATGCACAAGCATGGTGGCTGGGGTGTGCTCGCCGCCGGCCATGAATGTGGCCGGCCAGAGCCAGTGTTTCCCCGCATGGATTAACAACGGGTTTTATAGGCGTTGACTGTCAGCCAAATCACCACTCTGAAGCGCGTTCTGTAACTCATCTCCAACACTCCATCTGCTCATTTTAGATAAAGTGTTGCATCCACCATCTGAGACCACCATCCAAACTGGGCTGAAAATAAAAAATATTACTTGACTATTTTACTCGGTTAATATTGCTTAGTTCTCCCAATCGAACCAAAAGTTAACAAGAGGTAATAAAGTTTGACACATGAGATTGCGATGGAACCGCGCACCAAGCCCCTTAGGTGGAAAGAAAGGCACCGCACTTCTGATGAATCAATTGATGCGCAACATCAGGATATGCTTGATATTGCTAACGAGCTACAGAAAGCCTTGTATCAAGGCAAAGGTAGTGAAGTCCTGCATGATCATCTTGACGATTTGATCCAGTTCGCCCAAACACACTTTTCAGAGGAAGAACGGGCGATGTGCAGTAATTGTTATCCTGGCTTTCCCCAGCACAAGGCCGAGCATGACCACTTAATTCATCAGATCATGGATTTGCAGGAAAAGATCAATGAGGGTCAGGAAGAGTTTTCCATGAATGTGATCCTTTATATTAAACACTGGATCATGTATCACTTGGTTACTGAGGATCATGCCTATGGCCTTCATCTAAAACATATGGGGAAAGGTCTGACTTCGTAGCTCTCTAGGTTGTTGAATCAAATCAAGCTTTCCTAGATTACAGGGAAAAATTTACCTACTTCTTGTAACATCTTCGAATGACCACCGCCGGAAGCGGGCATTCAATGAATGATTGATAGCGTGTGAAATGATATACGTTTTGCCAATGTGATGAGGCCAGCCATCTAAGGCGGCTGGCCTCATATCACGTCGAACTATTGCCTGTTGTAAGACTACTGCACGATCTTCCAGGAACCGTCTGCCTGGCGGCAGGCGGTGCCATAGGCCTCCTGCTTTTGACCGCCGACCATTACCTCGGTGGTAAATTCGCGACAGGGCGCAATTTCCCCGGCTGGCGACACATCATCCTCGACGTAGTAGGTGCGCGTCGGGGTTACCGTCACTTCATTGCCTGAATCCGGGTTGACCCATGTGCTGGACTGGCCGACCCGGTTGCTTTCCAGGGTTTGCCTGGCTTTCATCTCATCCGTCTCGTCCATCGAGCGCCCGATTTCGCTGCCTGCCGCAGCGCCAAGTACAGTGCCAAGCACCGCCGCGGCCACCTTGCCCTGGCCTTCGCCAAACTGTGAGCCGAGCAAGCCACCGAGGGCGCCACCAAACAAGGCCCCCGATTGCTGTTTGGTCTGACAGGCGGCAAGCGGCAAGGCCAGCAAACTCGCGAGTAATAATGCTGTGATTTTGTTCATGGAGAACCCCCTTTATCTTTTCCGGGCGCGGCAAAAATGGGTGCCGCTAGCGGAATAGCCTTGTTGCAAATCTAGTATAGACCAAGCTGTTGGGTGGAAATAATGCGTGTGTGACCTTAACTGGGTGTGAATAATACACTAGGCCCTTAGACGACGAGCGGGGACTGGCGCTTCATCAATTCTCAACAGCAGGTTGAAGGATTGGTGTTGATGCTGTCGAAAATGACAAAATCCACGGTCAAACGTAGCAACAGCGTTGATTTCAAACCTTTCAGATATAGCTATTAACGACAAGGCAGTGATATCAGCCGGTATGCTGGCATATTGTCGATTCAACTCTGCGATCCTGGCGAAATCCTGAGGTAGCAGGGATGGCACCTCATAGAGGCCGCTGGCAAGGTCTGTTATGAATTCGTTCTGAACGCGCCAGTCTGATGACAATAACCACATGACCTCGGTGACGCAGGGCAGGGAGGTGATTAATTTTGCATTGCATTGATCGAAAAATTGGCAGACATGGCGATGGTATCTGTCCGACTGATTGTAAAAGGCGATCAGCGGCCCTGAATCGATAAGAACGGATTCGTGCATCACGGGCGGCGTTGGGAGGATTGCGTTCGCATGGCCAGGATGCGCTTGTTGCGCGGCTGACTGGATAGCTCAGGATTGCCGAGAAGCATATGCCTTGGAGGGCCGCCGCGCCGATCCATAATCGACCGGCTGGGTTGATTGGCTTGCCATCGTTTGTTGATCAGATCCTTGATGAATTGACTTCTCGTAACCGCGACCTGACCGAGTAATTCGGCCAAGTGCTTCTCCGTCACTTTATCCAAACGAACAGTCAACATCGACCCCTCCTCGATGTATTGCGTATTACAAATAATACTCTGAAAATTAGCGATGTTAGGAAATCAATGCAAGAGGCTGCTTTAACTCGCTCCCTCAATAGGTTGCTGACACATTAAGCCTGGAGGTGATACACGGACACGCCTAAGCGGAGTTTCCGGTTGCCAGCAGGTCAGGCCTGGCTGCATGCGCTACGATCACCAGGAATCCAGCCTGTTCAGACCGGAAGAGCTTGCCCGAGCACGCTCAATCGCGTTCCTTCTGCTCGAAGCTCGCAGTCGGACTCCACTGCCTCAATGCGCAGCAGGGCAATGCCCCGGAACTCACCATCCTCTGTTTGGGCCAGGGAGGTAATTTCTCCCATCCTGGCCGTTGCCATCACCGCGCATGGCAGGCTTTCAACCGCCGCATCCAGGCCAACGCGACACAGCTGCCATTTGATCTGGCCACGCCAGTGCATGCGGCTGGTCACCTCCTGGCCGACATAGCAGCCCTTATCGAAGCTCACGCCATGGCGCTCAATCAAGTTGGCGTTCAAAGGGTGCATGGTTTCATCCCAGTCGATGCCGAAGCGGGGAAAGCCATGCGCAATGCGCGCCGCCTCCATGTCCTCCACTGTAATTTGATGGCCCAGGCGGCGCATGCATGAAACAGCCTCGGCTTTCGCGCAGACAACCCAGACGCCATCCGTTGCCGCCATGGGCAGCCGCAGGGAGAAAGTCTCGTGTTCGGCTGATGTCGCCGTGTCATATATGTTCATTGTCGGCACGGGCAAGCCGCAATCGGCCAGCGCCGCATCCGTGCCTGGCCCCTGCACGGCAAACACGGCAAGAGCATCGACGATGCCGATGCGTGCCTCGAAACCGACGGCGAAACGGCGCAAGCGCCCAACCAGCGCTTCCGCCCTGGACGATTCGCTGATGATCAACAACTCGCCGTTGTGGCCCTCGAGTATGCGCATATCGGCCACGGGCTTGCCTTGAGGCGTCAGCACGGTGGTGTAAATGCCCCGCTCAGGCGTGAGCAGGGCCATATCCTGTGTGAGCTGCCCTTGCAGATAGTCCCTGATGGCTGGGCCGGACGCCTTGATGACGGCCAGGCTGGCGAGTAGGGCGCAGGCATGGTTTTCGCGCAGCAGGGCTGCTGCTGCAGCGGGGAGTTTCGCGATGGCTAGTGTCGTCATAGACTCCGACAAACTCTTGCACTTGATATCCGACTAATTTAGTCGATTATAATGGGCGTTCACCGCCAATGGCGCAAGATGCAGTCGAGGGAGTCGAAATGGAACACACTGAGTCTGGAAACGCGGTACGCAACGCTGACGCCTGCCAGCCGTTCCCCAATTCACGCAAGGTCTATGTGGAAGGGTCGCAACCGGACATCCGCGTGCCGATGCGCGAAATCAGCCAGAGTCCGACGCATACCTCGGCTGGCCCGCAGGCCAACGCGCCGGTGCTGGTATACGACACCTCCGGCCCCTTTACCGATCCCGCCATCGACATCGACCTCAGCAAAGGGGTTCCGGCTTTGCGTCAGGCCTGGATCGAGGCACGCGGCGACACTGAGGAGCTTGGTGATCTAAGCTCGCAATACGGCCGCCAGCGCCGTGATGATGCCGAACTTTCAGATTTGCGCTTTGCCCATACGCGCACGCCGAGGCGGGCCAAGGCCGGCAGTAACGTCAGCCAGATGCATTACGCCCGGCAGGGCATCATCACGCCGGAAATGGAGTTCGTTGCCATCCGCGAAAACCAGCGGCGCGAGCACCTGCGCGAAATCGGCTCGCAGCATCCGGGCCAGAGCTTTGGTGCCGCCATCCCGCCGGTCATTACGCCCGAATTCGTGCGCGAGGAGATAGCCAGGGGCCGGGCCATTATTCCCGCCAACATCAATCATCCCGAATCCGAGCCGATGATCATCGGGCGAAATTTCCTGGTGAAAATTAACGCCAATATCGGCAACTCGGCCGTTGTTTCCTCCATCGACGAAGAGGTGGAGAAGATGAGCTGGGCTATCCGCTGGGGAGCGGACACGGTCATGGACCTGTCGACCGGCGATAATATCCATGAGACGCGCGAGTGGATCGTGCGCAACAGCCCCGTGCCCATCGGCACAGTGCCCATCTACCAGGCGCTGGAGAAGGTGAATGGCATAGCCGAGGACCTGACGTGGGAGATTTTCCGCGACACCCTGATCGAGCAGGCCGAACAAGGGGTGGATTATTTTACCATCCATGCCGGTGTGCGCCTTCCCTATGTGCCACTCACCGCCAGGCGTACTGCCGGTATCGTTTCGCGCGGTGGGGCGATCATGGCCAAGTGGTGTCTGGCCCATCATCAGGAAAGCTTTCTCTACACCCATTTCGAGGATATCTGCGAGATCATGAAGGCCTACGATGTCGCGTTTTCACTGGGAGATGGCTTGCGGCCCGGTGCGGTCGCCGATGCCAACGATGAAGCCCAGTTCTCCGAACTTGAAACCCTGGGCGAACTGACCCAGATCGCCTGGAAACACGATATCCAGACCATGATCGAAGGACCGGGGCATGTGCCCATGCAGTTGATCAAGGAGAACATGGACAAGCAGCTGGAATGCTGTGGCGAAGCGCCGTTTTATACCCTTGGACCGCTGACTACCGATATTGCGCCCGGCTACGACCACATCACCTCCGGCATCGGTGCGGCGCAGATCGGCTGGTATGGCTGCGCCATGCTGTGCTATGTCACGCCCAAGGAGCATCTCGGCCTGCCTGACCGCGACGACGTCAAGACAGGGGTGGTCACCTACAAGATCGCCGCCCATGCCGCCGATCTGGCCAAGGGCCATCCCGGCTCACAGGCTCGTGATGACGCGTTGTCCAGGGCGAGATTCGAATTCCGCTGGCAGGATCAGTTCAACCTCAGCCTGGATCCGGATACGGCGCGTGATTTTCATGATGCCACGCTTCCCAAGGAATCGGCCAAGCTGGCGCATTTCTGTTCCATGTGCGGGCCGAAGTTCTGTTCCATGAAGATCACACAGGAGGTTCGTGACTACGCCGAAAAAAATGGCTACGCCGGCGATGAGAAACATGCCCTCGAGGCCGGCATGGACGAGAAATCCGAAGAATTTAAACGCAGCGGCGCTCAGATTTACCGGCGCGGCTAATCTTTCTACATAAGGTGTGGCAATGACCCAACAGGCAAAAGACATCATGAACCCGAAACCACCGCATTGCGGCCTGGATACCAGGATTGAGGAGGTTTCCCGTCGTTTCTCGGAGGAAAACCTGAGCGGGCTGCTTGTGCTCGACGCGGAAAGCCGCCTGATGGGCGTGATCACTGAAAACGATCTTATCGAGCAGCAGCAGAACCTGCACATACCTACCGCCGTAGCTGTGTTCGACATGGTGATTCCCATCGGCGAGAAGCGTTTCGAGGATGAACTGGAGCGGCTCAAGGCCATGACGGCCGGCGACCTGGTGAATGGCGAAGTGAAGACAGTTGCGCCTGATGCCTCGTTGCAGGAGGTGGCCAGCATCATGACGGATGAGAAAATGCACCATCTGCCGGTCGTGGATGGGGATGCCGTCGTCGGCATGATCACCAGTCACGATGTGGTGGTGGCCCTGGCTAAATCACACTGAGTCAGTCCATGCGCCTGGCCAGCGAGGCGGAGACACGCCGGGCCGCAGCCGATCTCGCCAAAACCCTGAAACCTGGAGTTGTCGTAGCCCTGCAAGGCGAGCTTGGCGCAGGAAAGAGCGTGTTCGCACGCGCCCTGATGCGCGCCCTGGGCGTGAAGGATGCGGCCATGCCAAGCCCCACCTTTACCCTGATCCAGACCTACGAAGGGCAGGGGTGCAAAATCGCCCATATGGACTGGTACCGCCTCGAATCCGTCGAGGAAATCGAGCTGCTTGGCGTACGCGAATATTACCAGCCGCCATGGATTTGTCTGATCGAGTGGCCCGAACGGGCCGAATCCCTGCTGCCGCCTGATACAATCCGCGTTCGGCTTGAGTGCGTAGCCGATGACCCAGATGCGCGCCTGTTGCAACTGGCGGGAGTGTCCGATTGATGAGTTTGGTATCAGTGGTGTATGACGATAATGGAGCGATTCCATGAGCAGCCTTGATGATTTTATGCGTGAGCCGCGCATTGCCTATTTTTCAATGGAAATTGCGCTGCATAACGACATTCCCACCTACAGCGGTGGCCTGGGCGTGCTCGCCGGTGACACCATGCGCTCGGCTGCCGATCTTGAACTGCCGATGGTGGCGGTAAGCCTGGTCAGCCGCGCCGGGTATTTTCGCCAGGAGATCGATGCCGAGGGCCGTCAGGTGGAGCAGGCGGCGCACTGGGACCCTGCCGAGCGCGCCACACGGCTTGGGGCCAAGGTGGCGATCATGATCGAGGGCCGCGTGGTATGGGTCGGCGGCTGGCTGTATGTCCTCAAGGGCCACACAAACGGCCAGCAACCGGTCATTCTCCTCGACACCGACCTGGATGAAAACATTGCCGAGGATCGGGAAATTACCCACCACCTTTATGGCGGTGATGCATCCTATCGGCTCAAGCAGGAGTTCGTGCTCGGGGTAGGGGGCATCCGCTTCCTGCAGGCGCTGGGGTTTACGTTGCGCCAGTATCATATGAACGAGGGGCATTCGGCCCTGCTGGCTGTGGAGCTGCTGCGCCGCTATGCATATTCCACCTCGGACTTGCGGCCTGGTGAGTCACCGTATGATGTGCCGCGCGTGCGCGACTTGTGCTGCTTTACGACGCATACGCCGGTCGAGTCCGGCCACGACCGTTTTTCCTATGATCTGGTGCAGCAGATCCTGGGTGATTTTATCGAGCTGCCTGTGCTCAAGCGGCTGGGTGGCGAGGATGCGCTAAACATGACACGGCTGGCGCTCAACCTGAGCGAATACGTCAATGGCGTGGCCAAGCGCCATGCCGAGCTGTCACGTACGATGTTTCCGGGCTATCTCATGCACGCAGTAACGAACGGAGTGCATCCGTTCACCTGGACGTGCGCAAGCTTTATCAAGGTTTATGACGACTTCCTGCCCGGCTGGTGTCATGAGCCCGAGCTGCTGGTGCGGGTCGATTGCTGCGTGCCGGATGACGATCTCTGGCAGGCCCACTTTGAGGCCAAGCAGCGGCTTGTGGAGCGGGTGAAGACGCAGACCTCGGTGGTGCTCGATCCAGATCTTCCCACCCTGGGCTTCGCTCGGCGCATGACTGCCTACAAGCGTCCGGACCTGCTGTTCTCCGATCTTGAGCGGCTTGCGGACATTGCCCGGCGCCAGCCGTTCCAGATCGTGCTGGCGGGCAAGGCCCACCCCAAAGATAGCGACGGCAAGAGCCAGATAGAGCGCCTGCATGCCCATATGCGTAAACTCTCAGGCGTCATTCCCATGGCCTATTTGCCGGACTACGGCATGGATACGGCCCTGGACATGGTGTCCGGCGTGGATGTGTGGCTGAACACGCCGCTGCGCCCACTGGAGGCCTCCGGCACCAGCGGCATGAAGGCGGCGTTCAACGGCGTGCCGCAACTGAGCGTGTTGGATGGCTGGTGGATCGAGGGATGCATCGAGGGCGTCACAGGCTGGGCGGTTGGCGACAGCCGGGAATCGGCGAATGGCGATGATGTGGAATCCCTGTACCAGAAGCTGGACGAGGTGGTATTGCCGCTTTACCACTCCGACCGCGCCGCCTGGATCAGGGTGATGAAAGGGGCCGTGTGTAAAAGCGCTTCCTTCTTCAACAG